>ERZ791659.154-NODE-154-length-55277-cov-3.81288_pt1 | contig 55277 bp, 44 predicted proteins | sample MGYA00510053_ERZ791659 | MGnify/ENA primary metagenome ERZ791659 (study PRJEB30046, sample SAMN00715192) | human gut metagenome | study: EMG produced TPA metagenomics assembly of the A metagenome-wide association study of gut microbiota in type 2... | reverse complement strand
GGTGATTTCAATTTGTTTGTAAACTATTGCTTTTACTGCACAAATTTGATTGCATTTTAAATCACGTATCCACAACGGCATTTCATATATATCATAATTCCTTGGATAGTATTTAAGCAGGTCATCCGTTGTATGAATGCCTGCTTTATTAAATACTTTTTCTGTTTTTTCTCCAATGCCCTTCAATTCATTTATATTCATATGATTGCTCCAAATCTGCTTTGTTAAATCATTTCTCATCATAACTATATCTATGATAACATATAAACTTATTTTATCACATTTCTTATTAGGAAAAAACTTTTTATTTAATTAAATCCATTACAAATATTACTTTAAATAAATCTCCATCCAAAATAATATCAAATGTTCCACCGTGATTTTCAACTATACTTTGTGCTATAGATAATCCTAATCCACTACCTTCAGTACTTCTTGAAACATCACCTCTAATAAATCTTTCCGTTAACTGATCACTGTTAAAGTTCAACTGACTCTCAGAAATATTTTTAACTTCAACTCTTACTTTTGAGCCAACAATATTCGCATCAATATATACTCTTGTATTAGCCAAAGCATATTTGTAAATATTTCCATAAAGATTTTCTAATAATCTCCACATTTTTCTTCCATCAGCAAAAATATAAACTTCATCTTCTGGAAAATTTGTAACAATATTTAGTTTCTTATCTTCAAATTTTTCTTCATATTCACCTAAACTTTGTCTGATAAGTTCCGTAAGATTAATCTTTGTTTTTGTCAGTTTAATTGTTCCGGAGCTTAACTTAGATGCTTCAACTAAATCATCTACAAGTATCTTCAAACGATTTGATTTTTCTTCCAAAATCTTTACATATCCTTGTGCCTTTTCATTTTCGAGTTCTTCCTGATCTAACAAATGAACATAGTTAATAATTGATGTAAGAGGTGTTTTAATGTCATGTGATACATTAGTTATCAGGTCTGTTTTCATACGTTCATTCTTAACATTCTGATCAACTGCCTTATCAATTCCCATTCCAATACTATTTACACTATGTGCCATTCTACGGTTAATTCCAAAAAAAAGCTTTTCGTTTATCGTTCTTTTTGTATCTCCGCTTGCAATCTTATCTGTTTCTTCATTTATAAATTCATATTCAACCAAAAACTTCCACAATATAGCCGCTAAAGTTATTGTTTCTATTGCTATTGCTAAAACTAATAAACCAAATGAATAAAATATACTATAAATTGCACAGTCTATTAAAGCGACTGCAATAATCGCTATCATAAAAATAATAACTTTAACCGTTGTTTTTAAATTAGTCCACAACGCTTCGCTTTTCTTAAATACAATATAAAGCAGACTTGTTCTAATGAGGGATTTTGCTTTTAATCTACGTATAATACTCATTACAAATTGAACGATAATTTCTGAGCATACAAAAATTATTGCTGATAAAACTATTTTAAGAATGTTTTGATTAATTACATTATCAATTTCATCAGTATAAAAACCTCTGGATGCTGCATTAATAATTAAGGCCACAACAAAACCTGATACTGCAACTAAATCCCACCATGAATAATCAATAGTATATAAATATGCCGGTTCCTTCCATTTATTCTTGCCTGTTGTAATAGCAAGTCCAATACCTGCTATACCTGCAATAACACAACTAAGTCCAAGAATAACAATCATTATGTTGTATTTTAAAATTTCCTTTTTTGAAGTAACTACATCTTTTACATAATAACTTAAATTAGTATCATATGGGTATGTTGTATTAACAGCCATTAAAACATATAAATCATTGTAATCTGTAAATGTTTTACACTTGCTGTTAAATATTTCAGCTGTAAAAAACTGTTTATCTAAAGTACAGATTTTTATATCGTTCAACTGGTCATACAAAAAATATTCTTTATATTCATTTGATGTAAGAATCTTCTCGGCATCCTGTGTATTATATTCTATATGCTGCCCATCTACATCGGTATACGAAATCTTGTACGATACATTTGAATCTATATTATTCATATACTTACTCGAATATTTATACAGTGAATAATCACAAAAGAAATTAAAAATTGCTTTACTTTCAGTTGAACTATATTCAGGATTTCTATCCATAAAATCCTGTAAATTATAATCACTTGAATACTCTAAATAATCACTATATGCATTATTGTCGTCTTCATATCTGCCATTATCATAATAATCACTATTTCCATAATAGTCACCCATATTATACTCTGATGAAATATCCTGTTTATCATACATTTCAATCAATTGCTTTATAGTATAACTGGAGTTAGGCAATACCGCATTTTCATCTTTACCATATTTATCATAATATGTTGCAATATTTCCAACATCTGATAACAATGCTGAAAATGATGATTCAACAATATTATTGTAATTTCTCATTGCCTCATTTCTGGACATTATAGTTTTATCGTTAAACTCGAAGTACATAGAAGAATAACATATTCCCACAATTCCTATGGCAATTAAAACATTAAAAATTGTTTTCCATTTTTTCATAAGGTACACTCCTACATTTTTTCGATTTTATATCCTAAACCCCAAACTACTTTTAAATATCTTGGTTCTTTTGGATTAATCTCTATCTTTTCTCGAATGTGTCTTATGTGAACAGCTACAGTGTTGTCAGCAGAAATTGCAGGTTCATTCCAAACACTTTCATATATCTGCTCAATTGTATAAACCCTTCCCGGATTCTTGATAAGCAGAAGCAAAATGTTATATTCATATGGTGTTACTTTTACAGGTTCACCATCAACCGTAACCATTTTTCTGTCGTCGTCAATCTCAAGGCCTCCAACAACATATGTATTGCTTTTCTTTTCGGCTATATTTCCAAATTGTGTATATCTACGTATCTGTGATTTGACTCTGGCAACAAGTTCTAATGGATTAAACGGCTTTGTAATATAATCATCCGCTCCCACATCAAGTCCTACTACTTTATCTGAATCTTCTGATTTAGCCGATAAAATAATAATAGGTATACTACTGTTTTCTCTGATTTTTAAAGTAGCTCTTAATCCATCAAGCTTAGGCATCATTACATCAATTAATAGAAGCTGTACCTCGTTTGACTTCAATTTTTCAATTGCTTCTAATCCATCGTAAGCCTTAATTACATTATAACCTTCTTTTGATAAATAAATATCAATCGCTTCTACGATTTCTTTGTCATCATCACATACTAATATGTTGTACATTTTCTGCTCCTTTTCTAAAACACATTCTATTTGATTATAGAATATCCAATGATTTTTAAATTCCGTCACTCAATTTCTTAAGATTTAATTATGATTAAATTCTAAGTTCTAGTTTTGTTTACTTCTGCACTTTTCTTTTTACCTTTATAATCGGTTTACTTCTACGCTTTTACTTTTACCTTTATAATCAGTTTACTTCTACGCTTTTACTTTTACCTTTATAGTCTTGCTAAAACTGCCATAAATTTTCTTTTTATTATTCTTCTTAAAAGCTCTGGCTTTTACATAATATGTCTTTTTGCCTGCAAGTTTCTTGATTGTATATTTATTTTTCTTACATATTACTACATGTTTTTTCTTGAAATTTTTCTTTAAAGAATATACTATTTCAAAACCTGATGTACCTTTAGCCTTAGATAATTTTACATTAATTTTGTTCTTCAAGCCTTTTGCCTTAATATTTGCTTTTGCAGGAACAATATTAAATGTAACCTTCTGTATTCCCTTGTAAATACCTATTCCATTAATTTTAACTGTGGCTTTACCGATTTTTTTGTTATTTTTATATGTTATTGTATAATCAATGCCTTCTCTTAAAGTTACATCTCTATATGTGATTTCAATATTTTTAAATGTAATATTTTTACCTGTATACACTTTCTTTTTTGGCACACCGTTTACTGTTGTCATAGTAATGAATTTCTGTAATCTTGGTTCAGCAACTGCATTACCATTGCAATAAGACATAACTCTGCTTATATCTCCTGAGAATAAAGCATAAGCACCTGCATTATTTACAACATTATCAATTCCACCCTTACCACTTAGCACAACTGAACATGCATTAGTAATTGAAACTTCAGGCTTATCAGGAACACTGATTGCATTATTTAAATATGAAGATGATTTTGTTTTTCCTCCATAATTTCTTATTGTTTTTATTTCTAAACCCTTTTCATAAATTTTTAAGCATTTAAATATGATAACATATTTTAATATTGCGGTCAAAAATTGTAATATCTTTTTATCAAAAAAGTGCCGACAAAACATTTATATGTCTGTCAGCACTTCTTTAAAATATATTTATATATAATTTTATTAAATTAATGTAGGGTTAAAATCTCCCCACTTTGATGCCTACATCATTCCCATTCCCGGATTTGCAGGCATAGCCGGTGCATCTTCCTTTATATTTGCAACAACCGATTCTGTTGTTAATAATGTGCTAGCAACACTTGTTGCATTCTGTAATGCACTTCTTGTAACCTTTGCAGGGTCAAGGATTCCGGCATCAACCATCTGTACATATTTTTCATTATATGCATCAAATCCGTTTCCAGGTTCTGATTCGCGTACTTTATTTACGATAACTGAACCTTCAAGTCCGGCATTCTGTGCAATTGTAAATAATGGTGCTTCAAGAGCTTTAAGAATAATCTGTCCGCCTGTCTTTTCATCGCCTTCTAATGTATCAACTAATTTAGCAACTTTCTTTGATGCATGAATATATGCAGAACCACCACCTGAAATAATTCCTTCTTCTACAGCAGCTCTTGTAGCATTTAAAGCATCTTCCATACGAAGTTTCTTTTCCTGCATTTCAGGTTCTGTAGCAGCACCAACTCTGATAACTGCAACTCCACCTGCCATCTTAGCAAGTCTTTCCTGTAATTTTTCTTTATCAAAATCAGATGTTGTTTCAGCAAGCTGAGCTTTAATCTGAGCGATTCTTCCCTGAATTTCTTCAGAATTTCCTTCGCCATCAACGATAATTGTATTTTCTTTCTGAACCTTAACTGATTTAGCACGACCAAGGTCTTCAATCTTAGTTTCAGCAAGTGATAAGCCTAATTCTTCTGAAATAACCTGACCACCTGTAAGAATTGCAATATCTTTTAACATTTCTTTTCTTCTGTCACCGTATCCAGGAGCCTTAACAGCAACAACATTAAATGTTCCACGAAGTTTATTAACAATTAATGTTGTAAGAGCTTCGCCCTCTACATCTTCAGCAATAATTAAAAGTTTTGAACCGCTCTGTACAATCTGTTCAAGAATTGGAAGAATCTCCTGAATATTTGATATTTTCTTATCTGTTATTAAAATATATGGATTATCAAGGTTTGCTTCCATCTTTTCCATATCTGTTGCCATATATGCTGAAATATATCCTCTGTCAAACTGCATACCTTCAACAAGGTCAAGCTCAGTTTTCATTGTCTTTGATTCTTCAATTGTGATTACACCATCGTTAGAAACTTTTTCCATTGCATCTGCAACCATTTCTCCGACTTCTTCATCTCCAGCTGAAATTGCAGCTACTTTAGCAATCTGTTCCTTACCTGTAACCTTACTACTCATTTCTGAAATCCCCTTAACAGCTTCATCTGTAGCTTTCTGCATACCCTTTCTTAAAATAATTGGGTTAGCACCTGCAGCTAAATTTTTCATTCCTGCATTAATCATAGCCTGTGCTAAAACTGTAGCTGTTGTTGTTCCATCACCTGCAACATCATTTGTCTTAGTAGCTACTTCTCTAACCAACTGTGCACCCATATTTTCAAATGCATCTTCTAATTCAACTTCTTTAGCAATTGTTACACCATCATTAGTAATAAGTGGTGCACCATATGATTTATCTAAAACAACATTTCTTCCTTTAGGTCCAAGTGTTACTTTTACTGTATTTGCCAACTGATTTACTCCAGCTTCTAACGCAACTCTGGCATCTGCTCCAAATTTAATTTCTTTAGCCATTTTTATAACCTCCATTCAAATTTCCAATTTATAAGTATGATATTAAAACTATTCAACTACAGCTAAAATATCGTTCTGTCTAACTATAATATATTCCTCGCCATCTAATTTAACTTCATTTCCTGCATATTTTGAATATATTACTTTATCTCCGGCTTTAACCTGCATTGTTACTTCTTTACCGTCTACAACTCCACCGGGACCTACAGCAATTACTTCTGCCTGTTGTGGTTTTTCCTGTGACTGTGTTGTCAAAATAATTCCTGACTGTGTCTTTTCTTCAGGTTCAGCCTGTTTCAATACTACTCTGTCTCCTAATGGTACTAATTTCATTTAAAACTACCTCCTTTTCAGCTTGTTAGCACTCTTTCTTTTTGAGTGCTAACCCAATAACCTAATAATATATCAATTATTTCAAATATGCAACCCCTTATTTTTATTTTTTATTGTCACTTTTCTTCTTTTTATCTGTTTTCGTTCCAATTTTAGCATCTCTTCCAAAGCAGAATAAATACTGCTGTGCATAGCCTCCATACTCACCATAATGATTAGATGCGAATTTTTGTATTTCCTCTTTACTTGTCTCTTTTCCAAAATAAATGGCTTCCATTATACGTTTAATCCAAACATCAATAGGAAATGCATTTCTATATCCAAGTCCAAATAGCAAAACACAGTTTGCAACTTTATCTCCCACTCCCTTTATTGACTTTAATAATTCTCTTCCATCTTCTTCATTTAGATTTGCAAATAATTCTTCATTTATTTCACCTGAAGCAAGCTTTTGTGATGCATCATATAAATAAGGTGCCCTAAATCCGGACTTCATTTCCCTAAATGCTTCTTCTGTTATTTCTCCTAACTTTTCAGGATTTGGGAAACTATAGTATTTTTCACCATTTACATCACCAAGATATTCACCATATTGTTCACTTATTCTTTTTACAATCTGCTTGATTTGAGGTATTTGTTTGTTTTGTGAAATAATGAAAGATATTAGAACTTCATGGAAATCCTGATTTAAAATTCTAACACCATATTTTTCTTTAATTGCACTTTCTAATTTATTATCCTTCTTCAACAAATATTCTTTAATTTCATTATAATCTCTATCCAAATCAAAATAATTAGTCCATATTTTTTCTACATCTTCCTTTGAAGTATTATAAAATATAAGTTGATTTTCATCTTGTTTTATATGAAGCATTTTATTTTTTGCAACAATAACATATTCTTCTTTATCTAACTTATAAAATCTAAAACACTGACCACATTCTAATGTCTGTTCCAAATCAAAATCTTTAAGTTCATTTATTAGAGTATTTTTTCCATTCTCTGTAATTTTCATTTGTTTTTCCTCTTTTCTTACGAATATTTAACTAATCTAATAGGTAGAGTATCATTTTTATTATTCACATTCAATATAGATATTTATGTAAATTTATTACATTCTATTTTTTTAGCGTATGTAATATACATAAGTTTATATTTACTCACTTTTTACTCACACAATAACTTATGACATTATATCCTCTTTTTTTAATAATTAATATTAAAATTGTCATAATTTCTTTACATTATTTAATGTATTTCTCCTTTATTTTAGTCCAAAATAGTTATATAATTATATTAAAATGTTGGCAACGAAAGGAGACTGTATTATGGGATTTTTTAAAAAATTAGTTGGTTCAGCCGCTGTTATTGGCGCTGCTGTTGGAGGGATATCTTATTTAAAGAAGCGCAAAGAGGAAAAATATACTGAAGACGATATTTTTGAAGACTTTGATGACGAAAAGATTTTTGATATTAAAACAAATTCTAACAAAAACGGAACTCAGAAAATAACAATTACATTTAATTCTAACAAAGCTAAATCAATGGCTAATAATGCTGCTGATAAAGTATTAGAAGCTGCTGATTCTGCTAAAGGAAAAATTGTAGATGCTGTTGGCGAAGAAAAATATGATTCTGCTGTAAAAAAAGTAACTGATGCTGCTACTTTTGCTAAAGATAAAGCAAATGATGCAAAAGACAAAATCACAGATTTTGTTGGTGAAGACAGAATTGACAACGCTAAAGATTTATTCAATGATGCCGTTGATTTTGCAAAAGATAAAACATCTGAATTAATTGATAAAGTAAAGAATTATAATAATGAAAATGATTTTGTTGATACAGATTATAGTGACATTGATGATTTTGAATCTTTAGATGATGACTTTGTTGATGAATCTGACGATTTAAATAACGACTTTGATGAAAATTACTCTGATAATGATGATTTTGTTTCATCTGTCAAATTAGAGGAAGATGAGGCTTCTTCATTTAATGACGAAACATTTGATAACAATGACATACCTTCTGAAGAAAATCATATTTTCGAAGACATTGATGATATAAAGCAGGACGATGATTCATTTGAAGATACAAATATTTCTGAAGAAGGCACAGACATATTTGAAGAAGAATCTGTACCAAATGTTACGGAACATAATACCGAATCAAGTCTAACTGACGATGAAGAATATGATACTGAATCTAATATTACCGATGATGAGCTTGATAATAAAAGCAGTATTTCAGATAATACCTCAGAAAATCAGGCTGCTACAGAACCTGATGAATTTAATGAACTTGATGACGAATTAAACGATGATACATTTGATAATATCGAAGTAAATAATGATTCTTTAAATAGCAATAAATATAACAGCGAAAAAGATTCTGCTATTGTTGAAGAACATTTCTCTTTTTTAAAAAAAGCATCAGATAAGAGTGATGTTAACACTTCTACTGAAGATACTGATTTCTTAGATGATGAACTTGATGAAATCTAAATAATTTATAATAAAAAAATATAAAGGAGCCATTACAGTATGATAATTCTGACTAGTTAAGAAGTATCATACTGTAATGGCTCCTCTTGTTATCTTCCCGTAAAAAATCTCCCTATTCTAGGTCTATAGAGATTTTTCACAATGTAACCGAAAAAATAAATTTCGAAATTTGTACGAATATATTTTACAATAAATGAGCTCTTAATTCTTCTCCGCTCATTTCGCTTAAATATGCAGGTGCAATATCTAATACTGTCTTACAGCCTTTCTGTCCTTCATCATAAAGACGCTTAGCAGCTCTTGCATATGCAATTAAAACACTTGTAGTAAATTCAGGATTTGAATCTAACTTTAAGCTATATTCAATAATATGATTATGTTCTTTATTCATTCCTGTTTTTCCTGAACGGATTACAAATCCACCATGTGCCATTCCGCTATGATTCTTTTCTAATTCTTCTTCACTAATGAAATGAACTGTTGTATTGTAATCTGAGAAATAATTTGGCATTTCCTTGATTTCTTTTTCAACTGCAGCGGCATCTGCACCTTCTTCTAATACAACAAAACATTCTCTTTCATGCTTATCTCTTGTTGTAAGTTCCGGATTTTCGCCCGATCTAACTCTTTCTAAAGCACTTTCTACAGGAATTGTATACTGCTTTGCATTCTTAACGCCTTTAATTCTACGAATTGCATCTGAATGTCCCTGACTAACACCTTTTCCCCAGAATGTATAATCTTTTCCATCTGGAAGAATTGCATTTGCATAAACTCTGTTAAGCGAGAACATTCCAGGATCCCAACCTACTGAAATAACTGCTATTTTTCCAGCTTCCTTTGCTGCCTTATCAACTGTAGCAAAATGTTCAGGTATTCTTGCATGAGTATCAAAACTATCAATTACGTTAAACATTGAAGCAAACTGTGGAGTCTGTACAGGAAGATCTGTAGCACTACCACCACATAAAATCATAACATCTATCTTATCTTTCCAGTCTGCAACTTCATCAATATGACATACCGGAACATTTTCTGTTAAAATAGTTACATTCTTAGGATTTCTTCTTGTAAATACAGCAACTAATTCCATATCATTAGCTTCTTTAACTGCACATTCTACACCTTTTCCCAGGTTTCCATAACCTAAAATACCAATTCTTGTTTTCATTTCAGTCTCCTTCGTTAATATATATTTTACTTAATCAGCACTTGCAATCATTAGTCTTCTTTAATTGACATATTGTAAGTTTTCGCCACAAAAAATTATAGAATTTTTCCACAGATTTGACAATACTTTATATTATATTTTCTATAATTCTTTAATTTTTTCAAGAATACTTTTGATGCCTTGCTAAATACTGCATGTTTTTTCCATACTAAAGCTAGATTGCCAAAAAAGAAGTGTATTTAATTCACAATGAAAATAAATACACTTCTTAGGCTTATATATTTTTTATATATTATTTACTATTTGCTTTATATCCTCTAAATTGTCTGCGAAAAAAATTCCTTCCTGTCTTTGTTTAGACGAAAATTCTTTTTCAATCATATGATTTAACAATTCTTTTAAACTGTTATAATATCCATCCAAATTATATAAAATACAAGGATTATTAAGCTGTTTCATTGAAATTTTACACATAACTTCAGACACTTCTTCCAGAGTACCCGTACCACCTGGAAAAGTCACAAATACATCTCCTAATTCTATCATTTTAGTTCTTCTTTCTGACATATCTTTTGTAATAAATAATTCGGTTAATCCCTCATGTTGAACTTTTGCATCTATAAAAAATTGTGGTTCAACTCCTATAACTTTGCCACCTGCATTTAATACACTGTCTGCAAGTTTTCCCATAAGTCCTGTTTTAGATCCACCATACACAAGTGTGTTGCCACTTATTCCAATCCATGTTCCCAATTCTTTAATTGCCCTTTTAAATGTTTTATCATTTCCGTCTGATGCCCCAAGATAAACTGTAATATTCATTTCAATACCTCTTTCGTAATTTAATTCTAAACTTCTGTCCCAACTTCAATTAAGTTTCCATCTAAATCATAAAATCTTATAACTTTTTGTCTCCAACTATTTGTCATAAGTTTATTAATTTTCCATCATTATCTAGTATTACATCCAATCCAAATAATTCATGATATAACATTATTGATTTTTCTATATCATTAACAACAATTAAAACATTCCTTAATTTCATAAAAACGACTCCTATACATATTAGTCTTATTTTATTATATTATTTTTCACTACCTCATAACAAGTAAAAGAATTATATTTATTTCATTCTTCATCCGTAACACCGTTTGTTTTGTACATTGTTCTTACTAATGCATCCTTTGAATTTTTCCATGGTTCATCTTTATATCTATAATCAAATTTTTTTATAAACCATTCTACATCCTCAATTGTTCTATCTAGATTTTGTTCAAATATATCTATAGTCATTTTATTAAATTCGTCAAATTTATTTCCCGATAATTCTTTATCAGCATATTTAAGTAAAGCATTTAAATGCTCAAAGCAAAATCCTTTACAATTCTTATATAATTCTAAAAAATCTTTATCTTCTTTTTTCCATAAATAAAGTATCGTGGCAACATATCTGTCAAATGTATCATTTAAACGGTCGCACACGAAACAACTTCCATTTAATTTATCCAGATATTCAGTTATTGGCTTCTTTTCTTTCTTTTTAAATAATCCACCTGAAGATTTCTCCTTAGACAGCGTATCAACCTGCTTTTTTACATTCTTTAAATGTGTTTCCATTATTAGAGCAAGTCCTAATCTGTTATTGTATTCGTATAATTTTTTTATATGTCTGGAACAATAACCTTTTTCATCAGTTTCAAATCTAATATAGTCCTCCATGTAACTTGGTCCCATGGCAAATGCTATATTATCGTTTTCTATATCATCTCTCATTTTGCATAATGGGCACTCACAATCTACCTTAAATGCATCCATTACAGGTATTGTATATAATTTTTCTTCCATTCTTCCTTCTCTCCATTTTTTAATCTGTTTACATTTTTATATTAATTCATAGCGAATAATTTAAACTAAGTCTGTTTATATAATTTAAGTTAATTCTCTTTGTTTAATTAAAACTAATAAAAGGTTGAAAAGGATTTCTCCTCCTCAACCTTTTATTGGCTCTATTTAGGTAATTTAAAAGAACTCTTTAATGAAACTATTCTGTTATATACCGGTTTTTCTTTTGTATAATCTTTAATATCTGCACAGAAATAACCCTGTCTTACAAACTGGAATTTATCTTCAGGCTCTGCATCAGCAAGTCCCTGTTCCAAATAGCATTTCTTCAATACTGTAAGTGAATTTGGATTAAGGTTAAGAGAACCATCTTCATTAAGTTTTCCTTTTTCTTCATCAACTATATTTTCATATAATCTTACTTCAGCTTCAATAGCATGTCTTGCTGATACCCAATGAATTGTTCCTTTGACCTTACGTGCTGTAAAGTTATTACCACTTCTTGTTTCCGGATCATAAGTACAATGCACTACAGTAACATTACCATTTTCATCCTTTTCGTAATCTACACATTTTACAAAATAAGAATGCATAAGTCTTACTTCATTTCCCGGGAACAATCTGAAATATTTCTTAGGTGGTTCTTCCATAAAGTCTTCTCTTTCAATATATAGTTCTTTACAGAATGGAACTTTTCTACTTCCTAATTCTTCATTTTCAATGTTATTAACTACATCAAACCATTCAACCTGGTCTTCAGGATAATTGTCAATTACAAGCTTAATTGGATCTAATACAGCCATCATTCTTGGTTTCTTAGTCTTTAAATCTTCTCTAATGCAATATTCTAACATTGCATAATCAACTGAACTATTGCTCTTTGATATACCACAAAGTTCAACGAAGTTCTTAATTGATTCAGGAGTAAATCCTCTTCTTCTAAGTGCTGCAATAGATACTAAACGTGGATCATCCCATCCATCTACAATTCCATCTTCAACTAATTTTTTAATATATCTTTTTCCTGTGATTACATTTGTCAAATATAACTTTGCAAATTCAATCTGTCTTGGAGGATTAGGGTATTCAAGTTCTGTGACTACCCAATCATATAAAGGTCTGTGATCTTCAAATTCCAATGTACAGATAGAATGTGTTACATGTTCAATTGCATCTTCAATAGGATGAGCAAAATCATACATTGGATAAATGCACCACTTATCTCCTGTATTATGATGTGTCATATGAGCCACTCTATAAATAATTGGATCTCTCATATTAATATTAGGAGATGACATATCAATCTTAGCCCTTAATACCTTTTCACCATCTTTATACATTCCATTCTTCATGTTTTCAAATAGTTCTAGATTTTCTTCAACACTTCTGTCTCTATATGGGCTGTTCTTTCCAGGTTCAGTTAATGTACCTCTATATTCCCTAATTTCTTCAGGTGTTAAATCGCATACATATGCTTTACCTTTTTTTATTAACTTAACAGCTGCCTCATACATCTGATTAAAATAATTAGATGCAAAAAATAATCTGTCTTCCCAGTCAGCTCCAAGCCATTTTATATCTTTTAAAATTGACTCTACAAATTCTGTCTTTTCTTTTGTAGGATTTGTATCATCAAATCTCATATTAAATTTACCATTATATTTCTTAGCCAAACCATAATTTAAAAGAATTGACTTTGCATGTCCAATATGAAGATATCCATTTGGTTCAGGTGGAAATCTTGTCTGAACATGATCAAATCTTCCTTCTTCCAAATCTTTGTCGATAATCAATTCAATAAAGTTTTTAGTTACTTCACTTTTCACGTTTTCTTTTTCCATTTTGTATGTCCTCCAGCGTTTAGAATATAAACGTTTTCATAATTATTAGATTATACAATAAATTTTTTTCCATTTCAACATCAAGTATGCATTGTTTTAGGCATATTTAGTCAAATATCAATGCTTTTACTGTTAAATCAAATGTTTTATAAAATAAATTTTTCAAGCATTCTTCTTAACACATATTCATGTCCGGCCATAACAATTGTATCATCATTAATTCTTAAAACGGCAGTTCTTACAAAATTCCAACCAACACCAAGTTCAATACCACCATGTGTCTCACAATTTCTGATTATTCTTTTTCTTTCATTTTCACTCATTGCAAGTAATTTCATATTATCTTCTTTATCAAATTGTATTATCGGATATCCGCCATGATATCCAACCAATTTTAAATTTTTCAAATTAAAAGTTTTGCTCCATTGTTCTAATATCTCTTCCAAAATTTATCTCCTTAAATTTTATCTTTTCATAATCTTTATTCATTATTAATTGTCTATTCTAAGAATTATAACACAATAAGGCAAAACTTTCATTTTTTTGTAAATACAAAGAAACAGGTTTTATGAAAGACATCTTTCTAAAAACCTGTTTCTTTTCAAAATCTAAACCCTTTCGTAACACTTTGTTACGATAGTAATTTAACATATTTAATATAATAAATATAGTATTTATATTTTAAAATATGTATCATTTTTTATATGTGAATGTAATTACAGATAAAAATACACTAAAATAAGTTTTTTTTGCATTGTCAAAAAAACTGTCAATTTATAAACATAACATTTTTATCTTTTTATCGCATTTATTATTTGATATGTTTCTGAATAAAATTAACTACTAACTTTCTTGTTTCTCCCAATGCATTCGATGTTTCAAATTTTCTTTCAGGATGCCACTGCAAAGCTAATATCTTCATTTCATCAGAACCAAATGCCTCTATTGTCTGATTTTCTTTATCAATTGCAAGAGGCTTAAAACACGGAGCTAATCCATCAATTGGAACTACGTCCTTGTGATAGTTGTTTACTATAATTGTTCTATCTTCTTCCACAAGATATACTTCGTGATCCACTCCTCTTGGTCTTTCTACCGGCAAATCAGGATGATAAAGTAACTTTCCGCCAAACAAAGCATTCATATACTGCATTCCTCTACAAGTTGCGATAATTGGAATTTCCTGCTCAATACAATGTCTTATTAATTTTTCTTCCATTGCGTCTCTATGCGGCTGTAATTCTTCGTTATGAGGCCTGTCATAAAATTTACATGGAAGAGCTCCTCCACCTACAACAATAAGTAAATCACATTGTCTTTCAAATAATTTACCTACATTTTTAACATGATTTGAAGCCGGCTGTGGAATAAATCCAAGCAATTCGTAAAATCTTATATATGCAGATTCTAATACATCAGTTGAATCTCCATATTGATTTACGCCTTCTCTTTGAGTAATCAGTGCTCGCAAATCCTCACACTGCATCCCTTCTTTAATACTGCCATTAGCACAGTCTAATTCCATGTAGTTCATAGATGCCGCATAATTATATATTTTTTCACCACATCCGATTGCTGCCGGGATTTCAAACTCAGCACATCTTATAGCCATATGGCTTGCCATTCCACCATATTTTGTTATAAATCCCTTTATTCCTTTTGTAAAAATCCATTCATATCCGGGATCAGCCTTTGGAATCATTACAATTTTATCCATAAGGTCTTCATCTGTTTCCCTTTCAAGATTTACTACTTCTCCCTCAACTTTTTGTGATGTAATAAAATTTGGTCTTGCCTCATTTACAGGAATAAACGAAACACCTAACTTAGATAAAATGACATCCGGTAAAATGATGTTTAACTTATCATAATATTCTTTTCTATTATTTACTATTGTATCCGTTAAATATTTTTTAATTTCAGCTACTTTTAATTTCTTACAATGTTTTAAATCCTCTACTGTAATATATGACAGGCTTTTTCTGTCAATTTCAAGTAATTTACCTAAATTCTGAATTAAATCAATTACTAGACTTAAAGATTTAGTAAATTCAAATTTAAAAAATTCTCTTCCCTCAATTGCAGAAACAAGGAAATTATTAAATTCCTTTGGATGAATATCAAATCCAATAGAAGTAAGTGCTTCTTTCAACCTGTTTTCATCTAAACCTTTAGATACATTCTTATCTTTATAGTTTTTATTCTTCTCCGTTACCGGTCTGAAAACCATCTGATTATAACTGTCTGTACGAATATCATAAGTGCCACTTCTTAAATGTCCATATATTTTATTAAATTCATTTCTAGACATTAACCCCAATGAAAACTTGTGGAAATCATAATCAAATTTTGATGAAACAGTATTAATTGATTTCATAAACTCATCTATTTCATCATTTGTAAACCATCCTGCTTCTACTAATGAACTGCAAAATGACTTTGCCATAAATGCCATTCTTGCCTGTCTTGTAAACTGTGGTGTACCAAGACTTTTTATGGCATCTAAAAGTTCTGTTATATCTTCTAATATTCTATGAATATTATTTGTTTCTGAATCCAAAGATGCTATTCTTTTTCTTTCATTTTCCAAATGATTAATATCTGCATTATCTTTCATTGATATTAATCCGTGTTTTTCAATTGTATTTAAAGTAAGTTTATGAAGTGCCTCTACAATTGTATTTCTTTCTGCTCTTGTAAATCCATTTTCAAGTAATTCTTTTGTTCTGTTTTCTGTATTAAAATCATAACTTGTGTAAACTATTTCAAATTCAATTTTATCATGAGCAGTTGTGTCCTGTTTCAATTTATTTACGTAAAAATCAACAAGTTTTAAAGCTAATTTTTCACTAATCTCAGCAGGTATTAATGAATAAAACGAATATTGTATACTTATATATGGTTTTACACCAATCTTGTACATCAGTTCTTTCTCTAATTTCTTATATCCCATTGGCACAAGGCCCTGATTCCATGCCCTTGATGTAATAATTTCTCTATATAATGAATAATCAAGATTTCTAGGACTTGTTCCAATAATTTCTGAAGGATTCCAAAATGCCATATCAGATAGAATCATTGGTTGTCCGTCAAGACTGCATTCTATTCTATCATAATCCTTTTTTACGTCATTTAATTTACTATAGAAATCATTAATGGCATTAATCGCATTCTTATTTTTTGTATTTGCAACCAAAGGTCTAACCTGAAAAATTATTACTTCATTTTTCTTATTTACTGCAAATTCAATATCTAATGGTATTTTCAATAAATCTTCGATTTCCTGAACTGATTCAAGAAGATTTTTCCATGCTGTATTTAACTCTGAAAGTTCCGTATTTCTTGCAATCCATAAAGTCTTTCCGCCTTTTCCACTTGTTACGGAATCTGTAGAACCGCTATCATCATAATTTATCAGATAATATGGTCGCTGCCCCTGAATATCATAAGTAAACAAAACACCACTATACAGTACATCTACAGCCTGATGCTGAATTAAAACCTGTTCATCTTCAATATCATCAATATCTAAAGTGTATGATTTAAGTACAGTATCTATTGCATTAATAATTGCTGTTTCATTAGTTGAATCTACATCTAAAATACTTGTGTAATGACCTGCATTTGATTTTACAAAACAGTCTTCATTTGTAGATGAACTTCTTACAACTATTTTTTCACCTTTAAATTTTTCAATTATTTTATCAGCTGTTTTTTTCTTATCACGATGATATTCTTTAGCTGTTATAATAAGCATTTCTTCAATATATCCTAATTTAATTACTTCATTTAAGGCTTTAAGGGTATTAGCCTTAGTAGATATAAATTTTATTGTCTGCTTATTATCTCTGTCTCCTAAATTTCCAATATAATCTCTCTCCATATTTTCAATCCTTTTTGTACCTAAAACTAATTTTCTTCAGTTACATCTTTTAGTTCTCCACCGTCCGTTACAATCTTCAACCACTCTTTTGCCTTTGCTACTGTTTCTTCATTAGGAACCATTACATAAGCTCTATTACTTGGAACTGAATATGTGTAATTTGACTGTCCTGAACCTGATACATTATAGCTTTGAATATTCCACTCGTATCCATTTGCCAATTGGAATTTAACAAATTTCTGAATGTTTTTCTTGCTAACGCTTGTCTGAAAACTTTCACTTATGCTTTCAAGTATTTTCTGATAATTATCCAAAATGCTTGGGGATGCACATTTTGATATCACACCTTTAATTACAGACATCTGATTCTTTCCACGCTGTACGTCACCTCTTGCAAATGATTTTCTTTCTCTTGCAAATACTAATGCCTTATCGCCATTCATATTATAATTAATTCCCTGACTATAGCTATATCCTTTTGCTGAGAAAGCACATTCAGAATCAACATCTATTCCACCTAATGCATTAATAATATCTTTAAATCCGTCAAAATTAACTCTCACATAGTAATCAATATCAATATCATAAAGCATTTCTAATGTTTCCATTGATACATCTACGCCATATAAACCTGCATGTGTAAGTTTGTCTCTTACTCCGTTTGAATTAGACAAAGGAACATAATAATCTCTAGGTGTTGAAAGTAATAAAATCTGTCTGGTCTGTGGATTTACTGACATTATTATATTTACATCACTTCTGCTCTTTGTTGTTACTGCGCCAAATGTATCAATACCGCTTATATAAACATTAAAGCATTCCTTTGTTATATCTTTCTTCTTATTTTCATTTTGAACCTGATGAGTAACTTTATATGTATAGATACATTTTACCTTCGATTCAAAATCAGTATAATCAGCTTCATCATTTTTCTTTTCACCCATAGATGTTATAACATCTATCATTGACTGATTTAATACAACTGCTCTTGTTTCTTTATTATATAAAGCTTCTGTCATGGTTATTACATCATCGTATTCCTGATAATTACCATCCTGATTAATCTTTTCATTAATGTTATTTAATAATTCGTCTTTGTCATCACCTACAAATTTCTGAATATATCCAAATTTATCATCTTTTAACTCTTCAATATTCTTTGCCTCATCATCTGATAATATATATACACCAAATTCATCTGTTGATAACTTACTGTTGTTTACAATTTTATCTATTGTTTTTTCTGATTCTTTAAAAATACCTTTTATAGTCTTTTGATTTAATCCAATTGCTATATCTGCTCCAACGCTCATTACAATCATAATTGCAGACATAACTATTGATACTATTGCTCCAACTTTGTTTTTCTTAATGAAAAATGGAATTAACATCCATAATACTATCGCAATTTCTACTGCAACAATTAATCTTACCGGAATATAATTTAAAGCTACATTGTTGTTATAAGTTAATATCATAAATAAAAATATCTCTAATATTACTATTGGAATTACCTGTAATATATTTAAAACTGTTGCTGTCATTTTTAATTTCTTATTTAACATCTCCATCTCCTTTTTAATTGTGTCTCATTTACAGCATTAAAATAGATTTTACCTTCTTTTATCTGCTTACTTTTTTTAAATAACAAACGTACTTTATGACTTCCGTATGCTATCGATAATTATAGCATTTCCCATTCATTACGACAATATTGTTATTGTCTATTCATAAATGATTAAGAAATAACTTTATTAAAATAATCACCTTGTAAATTTTTATACATATAATTAATGTATAGAAAATAGCTTTTATTTTAGTTTATATATTATGGAAGATTGATAATGTTAACGAAATAACGCTCGCGCTGCTTGCCACTCGTAACAGTTCTAAATTTTCAACTATATTTTGCTTTTAGAACCTCCGGCTCTAAGCAAAATATACCTGTCAATTCAATTTGAACCGACGGTGGCAAATGCCCTTTCTTATAACATTATCAATCTTCCATAAGAATAACATATATAATAAAAAAAGGTGATTTGTATGGATTCATTTGCAATTATTTCAAATGGGAATAAGCAGAAATATTTGTATGATTATTTAATTTTTCATAATTATTCTGCCAAACTTGTAACAAATTTTAACCTTGCAGAATATAAATATATTGTCGCATCAATTCCTTTTTCCAAAGATGGAGAAAATGTAAATTGTGATTTTTATACAAGTTTTCCAATTACAACTTTTATTTCATTATTAAAACCGGGACAGATTTTATTTGGTGGAGGATTTAAAGGTTCAGTCGTATCACATTGTATGAATTTAGGAATTAAAGCAATTGATATCTTGAATATTCCTGACTTTTACAGAAATAATGCATTTTATACTGCAGAAGGACTTTTAGGATATATAATTTGTAATACTAATTATTCTTTAAAAGGATCTAATATTTTAGTTCTCGGTTATGGAAAATGTGGAAGCGAAATATGTAATTTATTCAACAACGTAGGTTCTAATATTTTCTTTTATGAAAATATTGAGTCAAAAATAAACGATGGTTTAAATAAAAACTTTACTTTTTTAGATATAAATAAAAAGATTAATAATTTATCAAAAATAGACATAATTATTAACTGTATTCCTAAAAATATACTCTCCATAAGTAATCTTAAAACACTTCAGAAAAGTTGTACTATTTTCGATATAGCATCATACCCTTACGGATTTGACAAAGATATTTTAAATTCTCTCTCCCTGACATATCACATTTGTCCCGGACTTCCCGGCAAATATGCCTCTAAAAGTTCCGGTGAATTAATAGCAAAGAACATATCATCAATTATAGAAGGGACTGCAGAAAATGAATCACAGTTTAGATAATAAAAATATTGGAATTGGAATAACCGGTTCTTACTGTACCTACAAAAAAGTTTTTAACGAATTAAAACGTCTATCTGAAGCAAATACAAATCTATATACCATTTTTTCAGATAACGCTTCTAAAACTGACAGTAGATTTGGAAACCATAAAGAATTTTTAAATTTAGCAAAAGAACTTAGCAATAAAGAACCAATCACAACTATAACAGATGCCGAACCAATTGGTCCTAAATCAATGTTTGACGTTTTAGTTATTGCACCATGTACAGGTAATACTCTTTCAAAACTTGCCAATGGTATTTCTGATACACCTGTTTTAATGGCATGTAAAGCACATTTAAGAAACAACAAACCTTTAGTTATATGTTTAAGTACAAACGATGCACTTGGAATGAATTTAAAAAATATAGGTATTTTATTAAATACTAAAAATATTTATTTTGTTCCTTTTGGAATGGATGATTATATTTCAAAACCAAATTCCATGACTGCACATGTTGATTTACTGCAGGATACAATAGTTAAAGCTTTGCAGGGCCGACAAATTCAGCCTGTAATACAAAGTCCACATGTAACAATAACCTAAAAGGTCCTATGGACCTTTTTTATATGATTTTTAGGAGGTTTTTATGAGCGGTATTGCCGGTTACTTTCAAACAGAATTTGACGTTGAGAGGAACCATACTTTGTATGCAATTTACGAAAGCAAATTAACTAATATGCAGGATTCCTTAATAACAAATTGCCACGAAAACAGTATAATTTACATGAAACATCATATTGGATTTACAGCAAGCAATTTTTCAATCGCACATAGAGATTCGCTATCAGTTACCTATAAGAATCGAACAGCTTCTATCGTTTTTACAGGAAATATTTATAATTCAAATGAATTAAAATATAAATTATCATCCTATGATATTTCCGCTTATGAATTGTGCAACGAAGAACTTATTCTATATTTATATTTAGTTTTCGGCGAAGATATTTTCAAAGAAATAAATGGTGGTTTTTCATTTGCAATTTACGAAAACAACTCATTAATAATAGTAAGAGACCCTATTGGTATAAAGCCATTATTTTATCATTGTACAAATAATCATTTTATATTTGCTTCTCAACAAAAAAGTATATTTGCTTACGGCATAAAACCCGAACTAACAAATGAAAGCTGGTGTGAAATCATCGGACTTGGTCCTGCACGAACTCCCGGAAAAAGTTTATTTAAGAACATATTTGAAGTACTTCCCGGCAATTATATAAAAGTAACTTTTAACTCACAGGACATTATCAGTTACCAAACTCATTGCTATTGGGAATTAACCTATAATCATCACGCTGATCCTTATTTAGATACAGTTGACAAAGTTAATTATCTGATAAAAGACAGTATTAAAAAGCAATTAACTAAAGATACAACTATTTGTTCTCTTTTATCCGGCGGAATTGATTCAAGTCTTGTAACTTCTATTGCTAAATCTATGATGGATAAAGAAAACAGAGAATTGAAAACATACGCATTTGAATTTGAAGGCAATGAAATTTTCTTTAATGGGAACTCTTTTCAAAACTCATTAGACAGACCTTACGTAGAAATAATGAGAAAATACTTAAATTCTAATCATAAATATCTAACCTGTGACAGTTCAGGGCAAATTAAATATTTAAAAGAAACTGTTGATATGAGGGATGCTCCATGTATGGCAGATATTGAATCTTCTTTAATGTACTTTTGCAATGAAATATCAGAAACAAATAACATTGCTTTAACGGGAGAATGTGCTGATGAAGTATTTGGTGGTTACCCATGGTTTCATCGCGATGAAATGTTAAACTCAAATTCTTTCCCATGGTCTAAAGATTTGTCCGTAAGAACATCTCTTTTTAATGACAGTTTCATTCAATCTCTTAATTTAAAAGAATACGTTGATGACGCTTATAAAACTTCTCTAAGCAAATGCCCTGAAAGTGATTGCAGCAACGAGAAAGATAAACGTCGTTTTGAAATTGGATATCTGACTATAAACTGGTTCATGATGACTTTAGTTAACAGAATGGAACGTTGTAGTGTTTTCTCAGGGCTTGATGCAAGAGTTCCTTTTGCCGACTATAGATTAGTATCCTATGTTTTCAGTATTCCATGGGAATACAAATGTAAAGACGGAAGTGTTAAACATTTATTAAAAGAATGCGGGAAAGATTTTCTTCCACCAGAAATTATAAACAGAAAAAAATCTCCATATCCCAAAACTTACAATCCTGAATACGAGAAAATGATTGGTAAACTTCTTCTAGAAGAATTTGATAATAACTATGCACTTAATTTTATTGTAGATAAAAGTAAGGTAATTGATTACATCAACTCATCTAAAGATTATGGCAAGCCATGGTACGGTCAACTTATGGCTGGTCCACAAATGTTAGCATATATTCTTCAAATCAGTTATTGGTTAAAGAAATATAGTTAAATTGAATTTAAGAAAAAAACTCCAACAGACAGTTGATTATTAAATATTCTCAAAACTAAAAAGATTATTTTTTTCAGCCTTGTCTGCCGGAGTTTTTTCTTATGGTTGGCTTCTTTTAAAGCCTTATTAATTAATTTCTTAATTTTTTTATTTGCTTTGACAGTTATTTTTGATTTAACTTTTCTTAAGCAATCTTTGTATTGCATAACCACCACCATTATCTGCACCTGTTCTAATTCCTGCAGTTGTATTATTTACAATATGATTAATACCTACCTTTGGTCCATTACCATCTGCAATTTCTACGATGCATGCATTTTCAATAAGGACATTTTATTCATTTGGAACTTCAATTGGCATATTTTTCTGTATCGTAATATAAAAATGGCTTTTCTCTAAGCTTTGGCGTTGATTCGATTACAGTTGTTGCATTTCTGTCTCCCCAATCTGAAACACCATTTCCATTTGTAAGCTGTTTCATTCCTGATGTATCAACTGTATTTCCGACACATCCCTGAATCACTTCATTCCAATTAACTCCATACACTCCATCATTAATGTAGCAATTTCTATAATATTTCTTTTTGTTTAAACTGCTTATTTTTTTTAGTTATATATTAAAATTAATTCTACATATAAAAACGATTTTATATGTTTATAAATTTCATTTATTAAAAAAATCTTTCACCCCACTCTTGACAAAGAGCCAAAAAAACAAACGACATAGCCGTTTACACGACTATGCCGCTTGCTTTTAATTTTTATCTAAACATTAAATTATGCTTATAAATTACTAATCAATATTCTGGTCATTATCAATTGGTAAATTTGGAAAATCAACAACAATGTTTGCACCTGTAACTGTAATAGTTGCTGATGTTGCTAATTCTTTATCAGATTCATTATCAAATGCCTTAATTACATATGTTCCATTAGGTACGCACTTGAATTCATATTTTCCATCATCATATGAACTTACGTAATCATATCCAATAGGTTCATCTGTTTTATCTGCTTTGTAAATTCTTACATAAGCTCTCTTATTAAGCTTAGCACCATTTCTGTCTGTAAGTGTACCATTAATCGTTGCTCTTGTTGGAGCTGTATATGATAATACTGTATCAGCGCCTAAGCTTACATACTTAGCAAGAGTAATCTGTTCTCCATAACTTTCAATATATACAGAATAGTTACCTGCCGGGAGACATACCTTTGATGTAAGAATCTTCTTTTCATAATCAGTTGTTTCATCAGCAGATACTGCACTGAAAGTTTCATTTAAATCATGATTGTAAAACATTAATTCATCTGTGCTACTGTCATAATTATAAAGAACTGTAGTAACAGAAACTGCCGGAGTAACTACAACTGTAAGTGTTCCTATAGCTGTAAGTGTAGGATTTTCTATATCTGTAAACTGTACTCTAAGAGTATATGTTCCTGCTTCAACTTTTCCTGATCTACCATTAACATATACTCTACTTGATGTTGTTGTATATTTGTTTCCGTTTTCATCTGTATTTTCACTATCCAAATAAAATAAATCATTGTATGTGTCTAAAAGAGTAGCACGGTATTCTCCGCTTCCACCTTCAACATTAATGTATGATCCAATATATTCATGCGGATAAATTAATGCATTAGCCTGATCACCAATAGTCTTGTTTTCAGCAACAACCTTATTCTTGTCACCAATAAGGAAATTTACTTTTGAACTTGCTGTTCTACCAAGTTCGTCTGTACCTGTAAAGTTTACAACCTGATTTTCTGCTACAGCTGCAACCTTACCCTTAATGTTGTTTGTGTACTTTTCAATTGCTAAGCCTGCTGGAAGATTTCCTGATGCAACTGAAACTGTTTCATATCCAACAAGATTTTTGAAACCAACACCTGTATTAATTTCGTCTCCTACAACACCTGAAACAAGTTGTCTATATTCATATCCGTCTGCAAGAGCCTGTAACTCAACAGCGTTTTTCCCCTTTAATGATGGTACTGAAACCTGTACAAATTCTCCCATTTCAACTGAATTCTTTGTAAATATAGTGTAGTTTAAATTGTCGTTTGTAAATACTTTTTCAACTTCAAGTTCTCTGTTGTATGTACCTTCTGCACGAACTTTGCTCTTAACTACAAAGCTATCTTTTGTAAGTGCAATTGGTGTATCTAATACAACCTTATATGAGTCTACATAATAGTTATTTCTTGGATTGTTTAACTGTACATCTTTAATTCCATTCCATACAGCAACTGTACATGTAGCTTTCTTCTTGCTACCATCAAGAGCTGTAACAGTAACCTTAGCTGTTCCTTCGCCTACTGCACTAACAACACCCTTATTTGAAACCTTAACTACTTTTTCATTTGATGATGTCCACTTTACTGCCTTGTATGATTTCTTAGGAGCATTTACCTTAGCGCTTAACTTTTCTGAAGCACCAACTGCAAGGTCAAGATTCTTCTTGTTAAGTGTTACTTTCTTAACTGCATTCTTTACAACCTTAACTTTAATGCTTGCTGTTTTCTTTTTGTTCTTTACTGATACAACCTTAATTGTTGTTGTACCAACCTTTTTACCCTTTACAATACCTTTCTTAGATACTGTAGCAACTTTTGCATTGCTTGACTTATAAGTCACTTTCTTGAATGCTTTCTTCTTTGCTTTAACTGTTACAGTAAGTTTAATTGACTTACCCCTTGCAACTGTCGCAATTTTCTTTGTACCTGCAGGTGAAACGACTTTAACGCTTTTAACTGCATTTGTCGCCTTTGCTTTCTTCTTAGCAGCGCTTGCAGGTGTAACATTTGTTGAGAATACTAAAACAACTGCTAAAGCCAATGCTAACAAAGACTTGAATGTTGATTTTCTTTTCATTGAAAATTCCTCCTTCTCTTGTTTTTCATAACTGAATCTCAGTCTTTGTATATTATAGCACGTTGTACCACAATTTTCTTACAAAAATTTTTTTTAAATTTCATTAACTGGAAATTTCGTACATTAATAGAATAAAAACAGTTTTATTATTTGTATATTTAGCAATAATCACTAAAGTAATATTTTAATTTATTTAGTAAATTCTTGTTTTTTTCAATTTTTGACCTGATTTTTATATATTTTGCTTAATTAATAAAAGTAAACATGAATATTTATTTCGTAAAAATAATATATATGATAAGATTTATAAAATTAATCTGTATTTTTTTAGTTGTCTATTTACATTTTCCCTAATATAAAACTTATCACTTCAGCGAAAGGAGATTTATATGGCGATAACTTTAACTTGTGTATCACTAATTTTGTTTTTATGTATATTAGCCGATAAATTTTCAGGCAAATTTGGTATGCCTACGCTTATTCTTTTTATGGGCATAGGTATGATTTTTGGAAGCGATGGAATATTTAAAATAGCCTTCTCTAACTATGAATTTGCCGAAAAAATCTGCATGCTTGCCCTATGTTTCATTATGTTTTATGGAGGTTTCAATACAAAATTGGCTACCGCTAAAACTGTAGCTTTAAAAGCCATTTTATTATCAACTATTGGAGTTATAATCACCGCCACAATCACAGGTTTATTCTGCTATTTTGTTCTTAATTTTACTTTTGTAGAAAGTTTCCTGATTGGTTCAGTTCTTTCCTCAACTGATGCAGCAAGTGTTTTTTCTATATTAAGAAAGAAAAAGTTAAATTTAAAAAATGGAACTGCATCTCTCCTTGAAATCGAAAGCGGAAGCAACGACCCTGTATCATATATGCTTACAATCATAGGAATATCTTTGGTTAATTCTAAATCATTATCTACAATACCTTTAATGATTTTTTCACAGATACTTTTCGGTCTTCTGATTGGTATATTTTTTGCAATTATCGGATTATTTATAATAAAAAAGACAACTATAATTAGTAACGGATTAGATACTATTTTTATGATTTCTCTTGTTTTAGCCGCATTCGGAAGTTCTATGTACTTAAATGGAAACGCATTGTTAAGTGTGTATTTATTAGGTATAATACTTGGCAATAGCGAAATAAAATGTAAAGATGTTTTAATTCCTTTTTTCGATGGGATTACCGGTCTGGCTCAAATTTTAATATTCTTTTTATTAGGATTACTTGCATTTCCACATAAATTTCCTGATATAGCTATGCCTTCACTTTGCATTGTTGCTATACTCACTTTAATTGCAAGACCAATAGCTGTATTTGCATTGCTGATACCATTCAAATGTAGTATTAAGCAATGCCTATTAACATCATGGTCGGGACTTCGCGGTGCTGCTTCTATTGTTTTTTCGATTATGGTTGTTGCCGGGAACCCTGATATCTCTTTAGATATATTTCATATTGTTTTTATGGTTGCTTTATTTTCAGTTTCAATTCAAGGAACTCTTATTCCTAAGATAGCAAATAAATTAAAGATGATTGATAACAACGAAGATGTTCGAAAAACATTTAATGATTATAAGGAGGATTCTTCTATTACCTTAATGAGAATGTACATACCTAAAGGTCATAATTGGGAGAATAAATTAATTAGTGATGTAAGTATGCCCACTAATTCTTTAGCTCTTATGATTAAACGCAATGGAACAACTATAATTCCTAAAGGTGATACTATGATTTTAGCGAAAGATACATTAATACTTAGTGTTCCTTCATACGAACCATCAGGGCAGGAAAATCTAAAAGAAATCAAGATACAAAGCACAGATAAATGGTGCAACAAAACAATTCATGAATTAAATTTACCAGAAAATGTTCTTATTGCTTTAATTAAACGAGGCGAAGATAATTTAATACCCGATGGGAATACATTAATAAAAGAAAATGATTCTGTTGTGTTATATAAATAGAGGGATATTGGGGATAATGTTGGCAGGTAACTTTCGTGATACCTGCCATTTAACATTATCTTATATAAATATTTACTATTGAGGAATAAATGTATATCCGTTCGAATTAGCCCATGATTCAGCATATGAACCTTTTTTCCCTTTGATACTTGTCAAACTATAACATCCATTAAACTCATTAACACCTATACTTGTTACACTATTCGGAATTGTTATGCTTGTCAAACTACTGCATTCCTCAAACACATAGGAACCTATACTTGTTACGCTATTCGAGATTGTTATGTTTGTTAAACTATTACAATTCATAAACGCTCTATTGCCTATGCTTGTTATACCATTTGGAATTATTGCTTCTTTAATATCTTTTTCAGCATGTATTATTGAATTATCATTAATATACATTCCATTATCTTTATAATCATATAAAATCATACCATAAAATTCATTTCCACTTATCTCAAATTTACTATTATTAATAATTTTATTTTTTTCTACATAACATCCACCAAAAGCATAGAAACCTATACTTGTTACGCTATTTGGAATTGTTACGCTTGTTAAACTACTGCATTCCTCAAACGCATAGGAACCTATACTTGTTACGCTATCTGGAATTGTTATGCTTGTTAAACTACTGCATCCACCAAATGCGTCCTTTCCTATACTTGTTACGCTATCTGGAATTATTATGCTTGTTAAATTACTGCATCTATAAAACGCACTATTTTCTATGCTAATAACACCACTTGGTATCTTTACACTTGTAATTTTTTTGTTATTTAAAAACCCAGCAACACCTACCACTGGCTTTCCACATATCCTTGACGGAATTACAATATCAGTGTCGTTTCCTACATACTCCTGAATCCAACATTTATTTGAAGTGCTTTTTACAATCCAATCCTCACCGCTGTCACCATAATTATCTGTTGTTGTTTCTTCAACCGGGTTAGTACTTGGCTGTTCTGGCTTTGTTGTAGGTTGCTCTGCCGGTTTTGTTGTTGGCTGTTCTGCTGGTTTTGTAGTCGACTGTTCTATACTTGTTGTAGGCTGCTCTGCCGTTTTTACTGTTTCCGGAACATTTGTTGGTTCTACAACTGCTTTATTCTTTACAGTAACCTTACAGTTATATTTTTTCTTTCCAATCTTTGCTGTAATTGTTACTTTACCTGCTTTTTTGCCTGTAACTTTTCCCTTCTTGTTTACTATGGCTATCTTCTTATTTGAAGTAGACCATTTTACCTTCTTCTTGTTATTGTTCACTTTTAACTGAACTGTCTTTCCAACATAAATTGTTGCTGATTTTTTGTTTAATTTTGCTTTAGATGCTGCATTTACACTTGACAATGGTACAAGAGTGAAAACCATCATGATTGAAAGCATCACGGCAACTATTCGTTTCATTTGTCCTTTCATTTTTCGTTTCCTCCTTACGTTTTTTGATATAAATATTATAACATATGGTTATTGCCGTTTTTTTCATAAACTGACCTTATTGCATTCTCTCTTTGTGCAAAAAAAGTACCGCAATCCCTTTGATTACGGCACTTTCAAGTGTTTTATTTAATTGCTTGATTAGAACTTACCAGCGTTAGCTGCTTCCTCAACAGAAACTGCTACAGCTACTGTAGCACCAACCATAGGGTTATTACCCATTCCGATAAGACCCATCATTTCAACGTGAGCCGGAACTGATGAAGAACCTGCGAACTGAGCGTCTGAATGCATACGTCCTAATGTATCTGTCATACCATATGAAGCTGGACCAGCAGCCATGTTATCCGGATGAAGTGTACGTCCTGTACCACCACCTGATGCTACTGAGAAATACTTCTTACCCTGTTCGATACATTCTTTCTTATATGTACCTGCAACAGGATGCTGGAATCTAGTTGGGTTTGTTGAGTTACCTGTAATAGATACACCAACGTTTTCGTGATGCATGATTGCAACACCTTCCTGTACATCGTCAGCACCGTAACATTTAACAGTTGCACGAAGTCCATCTGAGTAAGCTTTTTCGTAAACAATGTTTAACTTAGCTTCTTTATAATCGTATTTTGTTTCAACGAATGTGAAACCGTTAATTCTTGAGATAATCTGAGCTGCATCTTTTCCAAGACCATTTAAGATAACTCTTAAAGGTTTCTTACGAACCTTGTTAGCTTTTTCAGCGATACCGATAGCACCTTCAGCAGCTGCGAATGATTCATGTCCTGCAAGGAATGCGAAACATTCTGTTTCTTCTTCAAGTAACATCTTTCCTAAGTTACCATGTCCAAGACCTACTTTTCTGTGGTCAGCAACAGAACCAGGAATACAGAAAGCCTGAAGACCTTCACCGATTGCTGCAGCAGCATCAGCAGCTCTTCTACATCCTTTCTTAATAGCAATAGCTGCACCTACTGTATAAGCCCAGCATGCATTTTCAAAACAAATTGGCTGAATCTTTTTAACCTGTTCGTAAACATCTAATCCAGCGTCCTTTGTAATCTTTTCAGCTTCTTCGATAGAAGCGATTCCATAACTATTTAAAACAGAATTAATCTGATCAATTCTTCTTTCATATGATTCAAATAATGCCATTGTTGTTACCTCCTATTCCTTTCTTGGATCGATAATCTTAACAGCGTCATCAACACGTCCATACTGACCCTTTGATTTTTCCCAAGCTGTTGTAGGATCATCACCTTTTTTAATAAAGTCTGTCATCTTTCCAAGATTTACAAACTGGTAACCAATAACTTCATTATCAGCATCAAGAGCGATACCTGTTACATAACCTTCAGCCATTTCAAGGTATCTAACACCTTTAGCCTTTGTTGCGTACATTGTACCAACCTGTGAACGAAGACCTTTACCTAAATCTTCAAGTCCGGCACCAACTACAAGACCATCATCTGAGAAAGCACTCTGTGTTCTACCATATACAATCTGTAAGAATAATTCTCTCATTGCTGTATTGATAGCATCACAAACTAAGTCAGTGTTTAAAGCTTCAAGAATTGTCTTTCCCTGAAGAATTTCAGCTGCCATAGCTGCTGAATGTGTCATACCTGAACATCCGATTGTTTCTACTAATGCTTCTTCAATGATACCTTCTTTAACATTTAAAGTAAGCTTACATGCTCCCTGCTGAGGTGCACACCAGCCTACACCATGTGTAAAGCCTGAAATATCTTCGATTTTTTTTGAATGAACCCATTTTCCTTCTTCTGGAATTGGAGCTGGTTCATGCTTTGCACCCTTAGCTACAGGGCACATCATTTCAACTTCTTTTGAATAAATCATTTGAATAAATACTCCTTTCGAAATATAACCTAGGGAACTATCCCCATATTTTTAGCATAAAACAAGTAATGCTACCCATCTTATGCTATGTATTATTTGTGAGCGTTTAGTCTGCCCACACCTTTGTTTATTTTCTCATAAAATCACAAAATAGTCTATAGTTTTACAAAATCTTTCAAAAAAAATTGTAACTGCAGGTCTTGTTGTAGGTATAACTATTGTTGGATGAGATATTTCAAGATATCCTACATTAAGTGTACTTGTTACGAGAAATGTTAATGAAAGTCAAATGAAAGACCCCTCTTCAATGATTTTTTCATAATATCACTCCTTCAATTTTTATATACAAAATGTATATATTCCTATTTTTTTGCTAATTATGGAACACATTTTCCACATTGTGTAGATATTTTGTAAACAAAAATTATATTTTGTTCATTTTTTATTCAAATATTGTTTTCATTTCATTAATAAACAATCTTCCTGCCTTTGAAATATATTTTCCTTTTTTAAATGCTACACACATTTTTCTGCTTGTACTTTCTTTTGTTCCCACTTTGTAATATATAGGATGATTTGCATAATTATTAAATTTAATTGCACTTTCAGCAACAAAAGTCACACCCATTCCAGCCACTGCCATTGCAAATCCTGTTGTTGACTGCTGAATTTCCATTATTTCCTCTGGGCTAATTGAATATTCGTCAAACAATTTGTTTACAATCTTTCTAACTCTTTGGTCTTCATTTAATAATATAAATCTTTCATCTTTAAATTCAGACATATCAACTTCTTTTATAGCTTCATCATTCAGTTTTCCTGCAATTATAGTTTCAGGACTAACCTGATAATCTTTCAACTTTTCATTTATGACATTTTCCCTTGGTACCGCTATAACAATTCTTTCTTCAAATATATCTTCTTTTTCAAATAAACTATCATCTATATCACTGTCAGAAAGGAAAATATCAACCGTACCGTCTAAACATTTCCTTTGAATATCCGGAGTTTTTCCTTCTATTATCTGAAAGTTAATTCCGGGATATTTTTTACTATATTCTGTTAACGCATATGGCAAATAACTCAACGAAAAACATGCAGTACTGCCTAATACAATCGTTCCGGTTTTAAGTTCATTTAAATCCGATATTTCTTTTTCAAAACGTTCTTTAGCTTCTATAACTGAACCCGCATACTCTAAATATGATTTGCCAGTTTCTGTAAGTTCAATAGGTGATATACTTCTGTCAAATAAAAGTATTCCCCACTTTTTTTCTAATTTATTGATATATGAACTTAAAGCCGGTTGCGAAATTCCAAGTTTCTTTGATGCTTTAGAAAAGCTTTTTTCTTTCGCCACTTCTTTAACATAATAAAATCCTGTATTCTTCATCTTTTTTCTCCATCCTATTGAATATTAAATTATATTTTATCACTAATACGTCAAATCTGTCGAGTATCCTTTGTAGATTCATTAGGTGCATATAAAAGCAGATGGCATCATTGACACCATCTGCTTTAAAATTCAAATTAATTATTTGATTAATTATTTTGCTGTAATATATCCCTGTGCTGTAAGAAGTTCTGCTGAAAGAACTGCTCCGCCTGCTGCACCTCTTAAAGTATTGTGAGATAATCCTACAAATTTATAATCATATACTGTATCTTCTCTTAATCTACCTACTGAAATTCCCATACCATTTTCAAAGTTTACATCTAATGAAACCTGTGGTCTGTTGTCTTCTTCTAAATACTGGATAAACTGCTTTGGAGCACTTGGAAGATCAAGTTTCTGTGGAAGACCACTGAAGTTTCTTAATTTTTCAATTAATTGTTCCTTTGTAGGTTTCTTAGCAAACTTAACAAATACTGCTGCTGTATGTCCATCAAGAACCGGTACTCTGATACACTGAGTTGTTATTACAGGAGTTGTTGCCTTTTTAATAACACCATCTTCAACTTTTCCCCAAAGTCTAAGTGGTTCCTGTTCTGATTTTTCTTCTTCACCACCAATAAATGGAATGATATTTCCTACCATTTCAGGCCAATCCTTAAATGTTTTTCCTGCGCCCGAAATTGCCTGATATGTTGTTGCTACTACTTCTGTAGGTTCAAATTCTTTCCAAGCTGTAAGAACAGGTGCATAACTCTGAATTGAGCAGTTAGGTTTAACTGCAACAAACCCTCTCTTTGTACCAAGTCTTTCTTTCTGGTATTTAATAACTTCATAATGTTCAGGATTAATTTCAGGAACAACCATTGGTACATCAGGTGTCCATCTATGTGCACTATTATTTGAAACTACAGGTGTTTCTGTTTTAGCGTAAGCTTCTTCTATAGCCTTAATTTCATCCTTTGACATATCAACTGCACTAAATACAAAGTCAACTGTTGAAGCTACTGCTTCTACTTCATTTACATTGTGTACAATCATGTTCTTAACTTTTTCAGGCATAGGTGTTGTCATTTTCCATCTATCGCCTACAGCTTCTTCGTATGTTTTTCCTGCTGAACGAGGGCTTGCAGCTAATGTTGTAACTTCATACCAAGGATGATCTGCAAGTAAAGTTATAAATCTCTGTCCTACCATTCCTGTTGCGCCTAAAACGCCAACCTTTAATTTCTTTTCCATATGACCTCTCCATTTTTTTTATTTTTGGTGATTAATCCACCCATATATTATGAACAATCAGATGTATTATTTATTTAGTATAAATCTGACCAATCATCATCACTGTTAGAATCTGCATCTGTAGAATTACTCTTGTTACTATTATCATTTAATACATCATCTGAAGAATCATTTTTTGTATCATTTGATGAACCATCTTTATCTCCATCAAAGAATATATCTTCAGCTGAATTATTTCCATTACCATTGTTATTAATCTTTGCTGTTTCCTGTTCAGTAGTTGTTTCTTTCTCTTTATCAGTATTTTTTGTGATAACTTCAGTCGTTGTAACTTTCTCGTTATTGCTTTCACTTTCTTTTAAAGAATTAAATCCAACTATTCCTGCTAACGCAATTACTATTACTATTACGCAAACAAGTACTATACTACTTCTTTTTTTCATATTGTCATTTCTCCTACAATTATATGTCTTGTTTCTCAATTAAGTCAGATGCCGATTATGGGAAACTTTTTTATAGCAAATGAATTTTGCTCATTTTTCCTAATATCAGATTATTTTTCTATGGAAACAGTTGTTTCTTCCACAGTCAATGTTTCTTCGTTAAGAAGCGATTCATCTTCTAACTGTTTTTGTCTTTCTTCTAACTTTTTCCGGTATTCTTCATCATATTTTTGTACTGATGTTTTATATGTATCGCTCATACAATATATTTCTACCTGCATAATTCCATAGCATAAAAGTATAACAACTAAAATACCTATAAACCCTGAAACAGGATTATGTTTTCTAAATACCGGAATGTTATCTATATATTTAAAATCTGACAAAAATAATGCCGGACTTAATACTGCAACGAGAATAAATACATATTTAAATATCTCTAAAACAACATCTAGTGGTTCAAATTTAAGTGATGTAAATTCTCCATATAAACTAAATAACACATATGAAATAACTAATACATAATATAACAATGCCGGAATCATCTTATAAGACTTTCCTGAGCGGAATCCAAACAATTTGACATTGTCATATTTCTGTGGATTTTCAAGTCTGTTACGTTTATTATCATACTTTTTATAAATGTCCCTGTTATTCGCTGTTCTGTATGGTTTATATTTTTTTGTCATTGACTCTCCTAACAATCATTAAATCTGATTAAATATTAATGCCAACAAAAATATTAACAATTAACTTTTAAGATGTCAAAAAGTTCTTCTTTCCGACAATACGGTTATTATAACCACTTTACAATGAAATGTAAATAATTAGTTCACGTATTTAAGATTTAATCTAATAATTAATTGACAACAATTTTATCATTTTGTATTATATATAGGTGTGACACGCTTCTGTGGCTCAGTTGGTAGAGCGACGCACTCGTAATGCGTAGGCCACGGGTTCGAATCCCGTCAGGAGCTGATTAAAAGGCTATTAGATTTACTATTATCTAATAGCCTTTATAAGTTTCATTTATAATTTTTTTATTAACTCTTTACCCATATCGGTTATATCACCTAATACGTCTCCATAATTTGTTACGCCCTCTAAACGACTGTCATTTCTTCCTGAAATATCAGAATCCGTAAGACCTTTTTTAACTCTTGACTGTTTATTGTCCTTTTGAATCAAATTACTAATCTTATAGTTCGTTTCGGTTTCATGATTATGTCTTGCATCACTATTTCTATAACGCATAAAGTTAATAATGTAAAATGCTATACCTGCTAATAAAACAATCCAACTAAAGTCACTATCCTCTGCATTCATATTCCATAGTGCAAATATTACAAAACTAATTATTTCAACGATAAATGATACTAACAATAACCTAGAAATATCAATCGGTACACTTCCCATGGTTTCTCCGGTTCTACCGTTTACAGCTACATAATGTAACCTTTCTTTTTCATTTTTCTTTTCGAGATAACTATATAACCATACCGGCAAATATGAGGCATTCCAGTTTATACCATTATTTTCATAATTTTCTACATCCCAGCGTACGCCTCTGTTGTATTTCTTCGTTGTTGTCTTAGCTGCAATTCGTGATATATCATGAATCTGTTTTGTAGCCAGTGGTTCTATATCTTTCACGTTCATATCTCTCTTTTCAGATGTATACCCTCTTAGATAATTAGAATCAAATTTAACACAATTTTCTGTATCAAATGGCATAATTGAATTAACAATATTGTTAGTCTGTATAGACGAAGCGTTGTCTATTCGTTCTCTGCTTGCTTCAATTGTAAGTCCATTTATTGCTATATCAAATTCTCTTTCTATGTCATATCCCTGAGCATCATAATATGTAACGGAATCTTTAGAATCCTTTTTGTACTGTTTTACTTCTTTTTCAGCTTCTCCTGAAAGTTCAACATGTTCATTTGCATCAACAATCATATAAGGGAAATATACACCCATAACATTTTCTATTGAAAATTCGTTTTTAAACTGCTTATTTGCAAAAAACTTTCTTTTACCGACAAAGTTTTCTATAGATGATTTTGCCTCGTCTTTTGTTATTCTAAAAGGTAAAACAACATCCGGTACTGCTCCATTTGCCACTTTGCTGTTAACTGAAAGTGTATTACGACACCAATGACATCTTGCCTGTGTTGTTTCTCTTGTATCTATAACAACTTCTGCTCCACAACTTGAACACTTTAAGGTAACTATATCTTCACCTGCAGTAATATCCTCTGCTCCTTTGTTTACATGTTCTCCCTCTAGTTTTCCTGCATCCGTAACGATTTCTTCTGATTTTTCAGGTTCAAATTCATATCTACAATAATTACATCTTAATTTTCCTGTTTTAGGATTTTGCGATATGTCAGTTGAGCCACATTTTTCACATTTTATCTGTCCGTTTTCCGACATAAGACCCTCCATCTTTCACAAATTCATATAAATTAAAGTCCTAAAAGTTTTGCTTTTAATGCATCAAATTCTTCCTGCGAAATAATTCCTGCATCTAAAAGTTCTTTTGTTTTCTTTAATTTTTCATATGGATCTTCCTGTGCCGGCTGACCTGCATTCTGTCCCATATTCATATTCTGCTGTCCAAACTGATTATTCATCATTCCGCCAACTGCATTCATTCCCATTCCCATAAATGCCATACCGGATGCTCCACCATTTGGATTTTCACCTGCTGCCTGAAATCCTCTTGCTACAGCCTGATTCATAAATGACGCTCCTCTGTTTCCTGATAATGCGTCAGCTTTTTTCACGTCGCTAATTAACGCTTTAGTATCTTCGTCATATTCAATTGTCTGAATTGCGACCTTAACAATTTCCAATCCTCTGTCACTTTTCCACTGATATGCTTCTTCTACTACCTCAGACAATGATTTTGCAAAGCCAAGCTGGTCAGACTGAATCTTAGTTATTCTGTTACCTCGCTCCGGGTCATTTGTATATTTGGAAAATGCTGCTGAAAGACTTCCAACAACTTCATTAAATAACTGTTCTCCTGCAGGATTATCCATATCTGCAAAGTCAAATACTTCGTTATTAGGCAATAAATATGTAGCAGGCACAAAGTTCTTTACAAATAATATTGGGTCTACAATCTTCATTGTATATGTTCCTCTGGTCATTGCTCCTACCTGAGTTCCCAAATATGCATCATCCCAATATATTTCTGACTGTGTTCCAAATCTGTTATTTGGAATTTCTTTCATATTAACATAAACAGCCAACTGCTGTGCTGATGGTTCACCACCAAATTTAAATCTTTCCCAGGACTGTTTTACTACTGATTCAATTATAGAATCCCCTGCGAAAAATGACTTTGCGTTAACATCATCAGACTTAAAAAGATATTCTCCCGGCTCACATATACAAGCTGTAATTGCACCATCCTGTAATGTTATAAGTGCAGTTCCTTCAGGCACTATTACCTTTGAGCCATTAGAAATGATTCCTACTGAACCTTTTGTATTTGATCCTCTTCCTCTGTTCGTTTCTGATAGAACAGCCTTATATATAACTGCTCCTGCTCCTAAATTTGTCGGTGGTGTAAAATAATCTAACCACTGATCTGCAAATGTTCCACCTACTGCATCAATTGCTCCTTTAATAAAACCCATTTTTCTGTTCCTTTCATGTAATTATTTTGTATCTTTGTTTATCCATCTCATCCCGTTATTTAAAATATATCATTTTATTTTATATTTATATTCATTCTACAGAAAAAATAAAACCCAATACAATTATATTCTTTTATATCATTTGTAACCTTAAAAGTCAATTTTGTTACTTTACTTATTTTAATTTATTCTTTGATAATTTAAATCATTTTTCACACTAATTTTTACCACTTTTTAATTGCCTGACTTTTTCTAATTTGTTATAGTTATTATTGCAAATTATTTATTATGAATTTTTTAAGGAGACATTCCATGATAGCAATTAATGTGATTAGCAAAAATGAATTTATGAACGCAATTTTTATAAAAGATACATTTGACTACATGCTTATAAGTGAATTAGAGTTAACAACCATCAATACGTTCTCTATTGATGGCCGTGTTAACAAAGATTTTATTAAAAAAAATGAACTTGAAGAACCTGAAGACGATTTCATCTCATGGGGAAGTATCAGACATATATGTTTTGAAATTATCAAAGGGAAAAACGCTCCATTAAAATTTAAAATCACATTAAAACTTCCTAATTCTTATATTGAAAAAATGTTAACTTCTGTTGATACTAACATTGAAGCTTCGCAGGTTTTAGGAATGTACATACATATTAATTATGAAAACAACAAGTTAAATGTTATTACAGGTACCTCCTTAAGTATATTTACAATGGACAAGTCCATTGATAAATTCTGGGATAAACAAATTACTACTTTACTAAATCAGCATTTCGAACTTGAAATCGAATAAATTATAAATTCAATACAATTTTAAAACTCATAAACACATCTTCTTGCACATTTGTTAGCACTCTTTTTTATCGAGTGCTAATTTTCTCTTGACTTTTACATTTGACCTGTCTAAAATATATATCAAACGTAAAAATTATGGTGAATGCAAATACTTCGGAATTGTGAAAATTGATAAAATAAAAAGAAATAGTATTTGCAAACACTAATAGATTTATATAAAGGAGTGATATATATGGCAGCTACAACAGGTAGTTTATCTATTAACAGTGAAAATATTTTCCCAATTATAAAGAAATGGTTATACTCTGATCACGATATATTTTTCAGAGAACTTATTTCTAATGGTTGCGATGCAATTACAAAATTAAAAAAATTATCTCTTATCGGAGAATATGAATTTAAAGATGACGAAGAAAGTGAACTTAAAGTTCAGGTTATAGCCAATGCTAAAGACAAGACATTAACATTTATCGATAACGGTATCGGTATGACAGCTGAAGAAATTGATGAATATATCAATCAGATTGCTTTTTCAGGTGCCGAAGCTTTCCTTGAACAGTATAAAGACAAAACTAATGAAGATCAGATTATCGGTCATTTTGGTTTAGGTTTCTATTCTGCTTTTATGGTTGCAGATAGAGTTACTATTGAGTCTCTTTCTTATAAAGAAGGTTCTAAGGCTGTAAAATGGGAATGTGAAAATGGTCTCGAATTTTCTATGGATGACTGCGATAAAACAGACAGAGGTACAAAGATTACTTTATATTTAAATGATGATAGCTTAGAATTTGCAAATGAGTTCAAAGCACGTGAAATCATTCACAAGTACTGCTCTTTTATGCCTGTTGAAATATTCCTTTCTAACCCAAACGCTGAACCGGAATATGATACAATTCCTGAATCAGAAGTAACTGACAAAGATACAGTAATTGAAACTATTGTTGAAGAAGCTAAAACTGAAGAAAAAGAAAATGAAGATGGAACTAAAGAGGTTGTAGAGGTTTCTCCTGCTACTACTAAAGCTAAAATCCTTAAAAGACCAAAGAGCATTAGTAATCCTGTTCCACTTTGGACAAAACATCCAAATGAATGTAGTGAAGAAGAATACAGGCAGTTCTATCATGAAGTATTTATGGATTACAAGGAACCTTTATTCTGGATTCATTTGAATATGGATTATCCATTTAACTTAAAGGGTATTCTTTACTTCCCTAAGATTAATACTGAATTCGAATCTGTAGAAGGTGTTATCAAATTATATAACAATCAGGTATTTATTGCTGATAACATTAAAGAAGTTATTCCTGAATTTTTAATGGTATTAAAGGGTGTAATCGATTGTCCTGACCTTCCACTTAACGTATCAAGAAGTGCTCTTCAGAATGATGGATTCGTTAAGAAAATTTCTGATTATATTACTAAGAAGGTTGCTGATAAGCTTTCCGGAATGTGTAAAACAGATAAAGAAAATTATGAGAAATACTGGGATGACATTTCACCGTTTATTAAATATGGATGCCTTAAAGATGAAAAATTCTGCGAGAAAATGTCTGACTATGTTTTATTTAAAAATATTGACGATAAATTCCTTACATTCAAAGAATGCTTAGAGGAAAATAAAGAAGCTCATGAGAATACAATCTTCTATACAACTGACCCAGTTCAGCAAAGTCAGTACATTAATATGTACAGAAATGAGAATATAGATGTTGTTATTTTAAAGGATGCTATCGACCAACCATTTATAACACAATTAGAGCAGAAAAATGAAAATGTTAAGTTTATTCGTATTGATGCTGAATTGACAAATACTTTTAAAGAAGAAGTGAATGAAGACGAGTTAAAAGATATGACTGACAAACTAACTGAGGCATTTAAGAAAGCTTTAAACAGAGATACTCTTAATGTTAAGGTTGAAAAGATGAAAGATTCTTCTATTTCTTCCATGATTACTTTATCAGAAGAAAGCCGTCGTATGCAGGACATGATGAAGATGTATGGAATGGCAGGAATGGATCCTTCAATGTTTGGTGGTGCAGGTGAAACTCTGGTTCTTAATTCAAACAACAACCTTGTTAAATATATCATTGATAATCCTGAGGGAGAAAATACTGATTTAATTTGCAAGCAGTTATACGACCTCGCAATGATTAGTCATACACCTCTTAATCCGGAATCAATGACAGCTTTTATTGAAAGAAGCAACAAGATTCTTGAAATCATAACTAAATAATATTATTTGAGAATATGTATAATTGTTAAATAGTTTACAGTTCACTTCTTCTCTAATAAAAAATGGGCACTTATTTTGTACTGCCATCAAAAGTCAGATAAAAAATTGATGGTGTATCAATTCAAGTGTCCATTTTTATAACTATTCGATACTATCTAATTTATAATATCACAGTTAAACATTTCCTCAATAGCACTATTAAAATGTTTTAAATCATTTGATTTCTTGATTCGTTTCCAATTCTTTTCATAATTCTCAAATAGTGGTGACATATATCTCCATGCTTCTTTCATCTTAAATAAAAGATTTCTATCACCGCTCATTACTTCTTTATAATCATTATATATAATTTCATTAAATCTATACAATTTTTCTTTAGTGACTCTCTCACCACCTCGTATTTCAGAAAAAATATTTGGATTAGTAATTGCTCCACGACCAATCATTACACTATCTATGTTTGGAAATCGTTTTATAATTTTATTATAATCATCTACGCTATTTACATCACCATTGTAACAAAGTTTATTTTTGCTGTTTTCATAAGCATACTCAAAAACTTCTAAATTAGGAGTGTTATTATAAAAATCTTCTCTCACTCTTGGATGTATAATTAATTCCTTTAAATTATATTTATTATATATTTCGAGTATTTCGTAAAATTCTTCCGGCTCATACATTCCGATTCGCGTCTTTACTGATATTTCCATCCCTGACTCATTTACCATTTTATCAAGCAAAATATCTAAATCTTCAAGATTTTTCAAAAGGCCTGAGCCACGTCCTTTTGATACTACTGTTCCTGACGGACAGCCTGCATTTATATTAACCTCTGTATATCCGTAATCTTTTAATTTACTCATTGCACTAAGTGCCTGATCAGTCTGTTTTGTCATAAGCTGAGGAATCAAAACATTTATTTTATTATTTTGCGGATTTATATCTCTTACTTCTTTATTAGAAAATTTTTTATTCTGACTTGTACCTATAAACGGTGCAAAAAATTTATCCGGTTGTTCAAATACTGCCGCTAAGGCATTTCTATATATGTATCCTGTTATTCCTTCTAATGGTGCTAAATATAATTTCATTTTTCTTCCTTTTATCTCAATGCCAGGACTTTATATGCATAATACACGAAGCTGCTTTAATCCTAACATTAATTTAATTTTTTAATCCACGAACCATTATATTATATTGCAGAATATTTTCAAATAATAATTTCTATATGATTATGTAAATATGTGCACATAAAAAAATCCTTATTATATTGTATCGATTTTGTTTTATTTGTTGTTATATTTTACTTTTATATGTTGTTATATGTTGTTATATTTTTGCTTTATTAAATTTAATCCATTTATAAAATTATGTAATTACTTTCAAAATATAAATTTTAATTAAAATACATTATTATATGCATAGCTTCAAAACATCTACTCTACAAATATATATTTGAAAAACTACTGTTATAATGCTATAATTTTAAAGATGTCTTAGCGCAATATATAACAAAAACGATTCAGAAATTTGTTTATACCAAAAAGATTTTCATCAATTTGTTTATTGTAATATATTTGTAAGATATAAATACAAAAAAGAAATGAGGAATTACATATGAAATTATGGGGAGGCCGTTTCACAAAAGAAACAAATAAATTAGTACATAATTTTAATGCGTCATTATCATTTGACCAGAAATTTTATAAACAGGATATTCAGGGAAGTATTGCTCATGTGACCATGCTTGCAAAACAGGGAATTATTGAAGAATCAGATAAAGTTGCAATTATTAACGGATTAAATAGCATTTTAACTGATATCGAAAACGGACATTTAGAGTTTACTCCTGAACATGAAGATATTCATAGTTTTGTTGAAGCTCATCTTATTGAAAGAATTGGCGAGCCTGGTAAGAAATTACACACAGGAAGAAGCCGTAACGACCAGGTTGCATTAGACATGAAATTATATGTTCGTGACGAAGTTGTTGAGCTTGACTCATTATTAAAAACTCTGCTTCAGTCCATAATGAAAGTTATGGAAGAAAACACTGAAACTTTTATGCCTGGATTTACTCATTTACAGAAAGCTCAGCCTGTAACATTAGCTCATCACTTTGGAGCATATTTTGAAATGTTTAAAAGAGATCGTAGCAGATTAACAGATATTTATGACCGTATGAATTATTGTCCTTTAGGTGCAGGTGCATTAGCTGGAACAACATATCCTCTTGATCGTGAATACACTGCTTCTTTGCTTAATTTTGATGGTCCGACATTAAATAGTATGGATTCCGTTTCTGACAGAGATTATGTAATTGAATTAATGTCTGCTTTATCTACAATCATGATGCATTTAAGCAGATTCTGTGAAGAAATTATTATATGGAATTCTAACGAATATAGATTTGTAAATATTGATGATTCTTATAGTACAGGCTCAAGTATTATGCCTCAGAAGAAGAATCCTGATATTGCCGAATTAATCAGAGGAAAGACAGGACGTGTTTATGGTGCTCTTACTTCTATTCTTACTACAATGAAAGGAATTCCTCTTGCTTACAATAAAGATATGCAGGAAGATAAGGAATTTGCATTTGACGCAATCGACACTACAAAGGGTTGTATTGCATTATTTACAGGAATGATTGATACTATGACATTCAATAAGGATGTTATGGAAAGCAGCGCTAAAAACGGATTTACTAACGCTACAGACGCTGCTGATTATTTAGTAAATCACGGAGTTCCATTTAGAGATGCTCACGGCATTGTTGGACAGCTTGTTTTATTCTGTGAAGGTAAAGGTATTTCTCTTGACGATATGACATTAGATGAATTTAAGGCTATCAGTCCAGTATTTGAAGAAGATATATATGATGCAATCAGTCTTAAGACATGTGTTGATAAGCGTTTAACAATTGGTGCTCCAGGTAAAGAAGCTATGGATAAAGTAATCGCTATTAACAAAGAATATTTAAGCAAATAAAAGAATTTATTTTAATAAAAAACTGAGGTTTAAATCCATCCCATTGGATTAACCTCAGTTTTTTTAGCAAATATATGATACCTAAGTTTGTAACTAAGTTTTTTCATAAAAATATAGGCTCTACTATTTATCAAAATAGCTTAATCTACATTGTGCACATTTACATCAAGCTGATTAAATGGAATTGAAATTCCTGCTTTATCAAAAGAAACACGTATATTTTCGTTTAAATAAAATTTGCAATCCCAATAATATTCAGTAGGCACCCACACTCTAACTTCCATTATAATTGCGCTATCTGCTAAATTTTTGACAACTACTGCGTTTGCCTCATCGCGCATTATATTAGAATAACTGTTCATCACTCTTTCGAGTTCTTTACGTGCAAGCTCTATATTATCATCGTATCCTATACCAACCTCAACATCCACTCTTCTTTTTTCATTCATTGAATAATTGGTCAAAATACTATTTGACAACGTTCCATTCGGTAATTTTACAGATTTGTTATCTACTGTTTTTAAAGAAGTATAGAAAATATCAATTTTATAAACTGTTCCTTCAACTCCATTTGATTCTATATAATCTCCTACAGTAAACGGCTTCATAATTAAAATCATAACGCCACCTGCAAAATTTGATAAACTTCCTTCAAATGCAAGACCTATTGCTAAACCTCCGGAAGCAACAATTGCTGCAAATGATGTTGTTTCTATACCAATCTGTCCACAAATTGTAATTGCAAGTATGATGTATAGAGCAACCTTTAATACGGAATGAATAAATTTCGCTACACCTTCATCTGCTGATGATTTGGCAAATATTCTATCTACAAACTTAAGAATAAATTTAATTATAAATTTCCCAATTACAAATATAATTACTGCAATAATTATATCTATACCAAAGGCTACTGCTTTATCTATTAAATCACTGCCAATCTGTGATAATTTGCTCACGTCCTTTGATAATTGTTCAATATTGTCTGATACACTTTCTACTTCTTTTTGAGTAGCACTAGCTAACATTAACATATGTTTCCTCCTTCCAATTAATTATAACTATAAACAATAAAAAGTCTTAGACTGTTTATTATCCAAGACTTTTTATAATGTAATGTGATATGCCTTATGGATTGCATACATTAAATGGCATACTCAATCCTTTAATCACATGTGTATTTGCTAAAAATTGATTATTTTACGATACGTACTTTAATTACGCCTTCAATTTTTTCAATTTTTCCAACTAAATTATCAGTAGCTTTGCTATCTAAATCCATAATTGTATAAGCATAATCTCCTCTTGATTTATCAACCATATCTGAAATATTCATACCTTCAGCAGCAACTGCAGATGAAAGCTGACCAATCATGTTTGGAATATTTTTATGACAAATTGTAATTCTTGCAACCTTGTCACATACACCTAAATCACATTTTGGATAATTTACAGAATTAATAATATTTCCGTTTTCAATGAAATCTTTTAATTCTTTAACTGCCATTACAGCACAATTATCTTCTGACTCTTCAGTTGAAGCGCCAAGATGTGGTGTAGCAATAACATTCTTTGCCTTAGCTATCTTAGCATTAGGGAAGTCTGTTACATATCTCTTTACTTTACCTGATTCTAATGCTGCAATCATGTCATCATCACATACAAGTAAATCTCTTGCAAAATTAAGAATTACAACTCCGTCTTTCATCATTGCGATTGTATCTTTATTGATCATTTCTCTTGTATCATCTAATAACGGTGTATGAACAGTGATGAAATCACATTCTTTGTAAATCTCTTCTCTTGTCTTTACATGCTTAACTTCACTTGATAGTCTCCAAGCTCCGTCAACTGAGATAAATGGATCATAACCATATACTTCCATTCCAAGTTCAGTAGCTGCATTTGCAATTAAACTTCCAATTGCACCAAGTCCGATAACTCCAAGCTTTTTGCCCATAATTTCATTGCCGGCAAAATTCTTTTTAGCTTTTTCCATTGTCTTGTTGATGTTTTCGTCTTCCTTATTGTCTTCAACCCATTTGTTTCCGCCAATAATATCTCTTGATGCAAGAAGCATTCCGCATAATACTAATTCCTTAACACCATTTGCATTAGCACCCGGAGTATTAAATACAACAACACCCTTTTCTGCACACTTGTCTAAAGGAATATTGTTAACCCCTGCACCTGCTCTTGCAACTGCTAAAAGATTATCAGATAATTCCATATCATGCATTGCTGCACTTCTTACTAATACTGCATTTGCTTCTTCAAAATTATCTGTAAATTCGTAATTATCTGTAAATTTGCTTGTTCCTACTTTTGAAATAGGATTTAAACAATTAACCTTAACCATTTTTTCTTCTCCTTATTATGCGTTTTCTTTTTCAAATTTTTCCATAAATTCAACTAATGCCTTAACACCTTCAATTGGCATAGCATTGTAAATACTTGCTCTCATACCACCAACTGTTCTATGTCCTTTAAGATTTTCAAGTCCGGCAGCTTTAGCTTCTGCTACAAATTTAGCATCTAAATCAGCATCACCTGTTACAAAAGGTACATTCATAAGTGAACGGTCTTTTGGAACAACTGTACCCTTAAATAATTTGCTATTATCAAGGAAATCATAAAGAATCTTAGCCTTTTCTTCGTTACGTTTCTTCATTGCATCAAGGCCACCCATCTTCTTAATCCATTTAAATACTTTTCCACAAATATAAATTCCATAGCATGGAGGTGTATTGTAAAGTGATCCTGCATCTGCCTGTGTTTTCCACTGAAGCATTGTTGGAACTGTGCTATCAACTTCCTCAGGAATTAAATCTTCTCTAATAATCGCAATAACAACACCTGCTGGTCCAACGTTCTTCTGAACACCACCATAAATTACACCATACTTTGATACATCAACAGGTTCTGATAAGAAACATGAAGATACATCAGCTACTAATGTATGTCCTTTTGTATTTGGTAATTCATGATACTTTGTACCATAAATAGTATTGTTTTCACAAATGTATACGTAATCAACATCATCATCAATATCTAAATCGCTACAATCAGGAATATATGAGAATGTCTTATCTGCTGATGAAGCAACTCTTTGTACTTCAAGATACTTTTCTGCTTCTGCAGCAGCCTTCTTAGCCCACTGTCCTGTTACAATGTAAGCAGCCTTGCCATTCTTCTTTAAGTTCATTGGTACTGCAGCGAACTGCTGTGATGCACCACCCTGAAGGAATAATACTTTATAATTATCAGGAATACCCATTAAATCTCTAATGTCCTGTTCTGCTTCATCAATAATCTGCTGGAACATTTTTGAACGATGGCTCATTTCCATTACGCTCATTCCACATCCCTTATAATCTAACATTTCATCTGCTGCTTCTTTTAATACTTCTTCTGGTAATACAGCAGGTCCTGCTGAAAAATTGTATACTCTTGCCATTTCTTTCTATTTCCTCCTAATTTTTATATATACTGTCTCTTAGCAGTCATATCCCTTTGCAGCTAAATCTTCTTCAGAAAAAGCTTCGCTAATTGGTGTATTAGCCGGTACCATTGGGAATACCTTATCATCGCTGTCAATCTGACAATCTATTACACAAGGAATATTTAATTCAATTGATTCTTTTAATGCATCTTTGAATTCATCAATTGTTGTACATTTGTATGCTTTTGCACCCATTCCTTCTGAAATCTTAACAAAATCAACCTGGTCATCTAATACAGTATTTGAATAACGTTTACCGTAGAATAATGTCTGCCACTGTCTAACCATACCTAATACGTGGTTATTAATTACAATCTGAATGATTGGAATATTATAACGTGTTGCTGTAGCAATTTCATTCATATTCATTCTGAAACATCCATCACCTGCAATGTTAACACAAATTCTGTCTTTATTTGCCATCTTAGCACCTATACATGCACCAACACCATATCCCATTGTTCCAAGACCACCTGATGTGAGTAACTGTCTTGTTTCTTTATATTTATAGAACTGTGCAGCCCACATCTGATGCTGTCCTACGTCAGTTGTTACAATTGCATCACCATTTGTAATATCATATAACGCATCAATAATTGATGGACCGTTTAATGTTGTTTTATCTAATGCTAATGGATATTTGTTCTTTAATTCAACAACTTCATCCATCCATTCCTTATGATTCTGCTTATCTAACTTAGCATTTAATCTCTTAAGGATTTCATTTGCATCACCGATAATGCTTGCATCCGCCTTAACATTTTTATTAATTTCAGTTGGATCAATGTCAATATGTATAATTTTTGCATCCGGTGCAAAGTTACTTGAATTACCAACAACTCTGTCACTAAATCTTGCACCAATAACAATTAATAAATCGCATCGTGTTACACCAAAGTTAGATGCCTTTGTTCCATGCATACCAATCATACCTGTATAACGTGCATTTGTTCCTTCAATTGCACCTTTACCCATTAATGTATCACAAACAGGTGTATCGATTAAATCTGCAAATTTTCTAAATTCATCCTGTGCTCCTGAAGCTACTAATCCGCCTCCGGCAATGATAAATGGCTTATTTGATTCTTTGATTAATTCTACAACCTGATCAACATCTTCTTCTTTGATTGTATCTGTATATGGTTCAATTGCCTTAGGTGTCTGTTTTGTATATTCAGTTTTATTAGCTGTTACATCCTTTGTAATATCAACCAATACCGGACCCGGTCTTCCTGATTTAGCAATTGTAAATGCTCTTCTAATTGTATCTGCTAAATCTTCAATTTCCTTTACTATAAAATTATGCTTTGTAAATGGCATTGTTGCACCTACAATATCAATTTCCTGGAAAGAATCTTTTCCAAGTCCTGATTTAGCAACATTTGCTGTTATTGCAACAATCGGAATTGAATCCATATATGCTGTAGCAATCCCTGTAACAAGGTTTGTTGCTCCAGGGCCTGATGTTGCCATACAAACACCAACCTTACCTGTTGATCTTGCATAACCGTCTGCCGCATGTGCAGCTCCCTGTTCATGGGATGTTAATATATGTGTAATTTCATCTGAATGTTTATAAAGAGCATCATAAATATTAAGAATTGTTCCACCAGGATAACCAAAAACTGTATCAACACCCTGTTCTTTCAAACATTCAACAACTATTTCTGAACCTGTTAATTGCATATTTTTACCCTCTCTTTTTATTTCTTTATTTCTAAAATTGCGCCTCTGTTTCCTGAAGTTACCATAGATGCATATCTAGCAAGATATCCTGTTGTAACCTTAGGTTCTCTTGGCTGCCATTTTGCTTTTCTTGCTGCCATTTCTTCATCAGAAACGTCAATGTTTAATGTCATTTCAGGAATATTAATCTTTATAATATCTCCTTCTTCAACTAATGCTATAGGACCACCTACGGCTGCTTCCGGTGAAACGTGTCCGATAGATGCACCTCTTGAAGCACCTGAGAAACGTCCGTCTGTAATCAATGCAACAGATGAACCTAATCCCATACCTGCAATAGCAGATGTTGGATTTAACATTTCTCTCATACCAGGACCACCCTTTGGTCCTTCATATCTGATAACAACAACATCACCAGGAACAATCTTTCCACCTTTAATAGCTGCAATTGCATCTTCTTCACAGTCAAAAACTCTTGCCGGACCTTCATGAACCATCATTTCATCAACAACTGCTGAACGCTTTACAACACCACCATCCGGTGCAAGATTTCCTTTTAATACAGCAAGACCACCTGTCTTACTATATGGATTATCTAATGGTCTGATAACTTCAGGGTTCTTGTTAACAGCTCCCTTAATATTTTCTCCAACTGTCTTTCCTGTAACTGTCATGCAATCTAAGTTAAGAAGTCCTGCTTCTGCTAACTCATTCATAACTGCATATACACCACCGGCTTCATTCAAATCTTCCATATATGTAGGACCTGCAGGTGCTAAATGACATAAGTTAGGTGTTCTTTCACTTATTGGATTAGCAAATGAAATATCAAAATCAAATCCAATTTCATGAGCGATTGCAGGCAAATGAAGCATACTGTTTGTTGAGCATCCAAGTGCCATATCTACTGTTAATGCGTTTAAGATTGCATCCTTTGTCATAATATCTCTTGGTTTAATATCTTTTTCAAGCAATTCCATAACCTTCATACCGGCATGTTTTGCAAGTTTAATTCTTTCTGAATATACAGCCGGGATTGTTCCGTTTCCTTTAAGTCCCATACCTAATGCTTCAGTTAAACAGTTCATTGAATTTGCTGTATACATACCAGAACATGAACCACATGTAGGACATACATTCTGTTCAAATTCCTTTAATTCATCTAATGTAATATTTCCTGCTGCCTGAGCACCTACTGCCTCAAACATAGATGATAAGCTTCTCTTCTGTCCCTTAACATGACCTGCAAGCATTGGTCCACCTGATACAAATACTGTTGGAACATTAATTCTTGCTGCAGCCATTAATAATCCGGGAACATTCTTATCACAGTTAGGAATCATAACTAATGCATCAAACTGATGAGCTAATGCCATCGCTTCTGTTGAATCAGCAATCAAATCTCTTGTTACAAGAGAATATTTCATTCCTATATGTCCCATTGCAATACCATCACATACTGCGATAGCCGGGAACATAATAGGTGTACCACCCGCCATAGCGACACCCATTTTAACTGCATTTGCTATTTTATCCAGATTCATATGACCTGGTACAATTTCATTGTATGAACATACGATACCAACTAATGGTCTGTTCATTTCTTCTTCAGTAAGCCCCAGAGCATTGAATAATGATCTGTGTGGAGCCTGCTGTAATCCTTTTGTTACTGCATCACTCTTCATAACTGCCTCCTATATATTCTATATTCTTTCACAGATGCAATCGCCCATTTCTTTACATCCAACCATCTGCATCCCATCAGACATAATATCAATTGTACGAATTCCATCTTCTAATACTTTCTGTACTGCATCTTCAACTGCCTTAGCTTCTTCATCTAAATCAAATGAATATCTAAGCATCATAGCAGCTGAAAGAATTGTTGCAATTGGGTTAGCCTTGTTCTGTCCTGCAATATCAGGTGCAGCTCCATGACTTGGTTCATATAATCCAAATTTGCCTTCTGCAAGACTTGCTGATGAAAGCATTCCAATTGAACCTGTTACCATACTTGCCTCATCTGATAAAATATCACCAAACATATTCTCAGTAACAACTACATCAAACTGTGCAGGATCTTTAACTAACTGCATTGCACAGTTATCAACAAGCATATGTGTTAATGTTACTTCCGGATAATCTTTTGCTACTTCTGTAACTACCTTATCCCAAAGTCTTGATGAATCTAAAACATTTGACTTATCAACGCTAATAACGCTCTTGCGTCTCTTCATTGCAATTTCAAATGCTTTAATAGCGATTCTTCTAATTTCGTTTTCGTCATATTTTAAAGTATCAATGGCTGTCATTACACCATTAACTTCTTCTGTCTTTCTTTCACCAAAATAAAGACCACCTGTTAATTCTCTAACAATTATCATGTCAAATCCGGCATCTGCTACAGATTCTTTTAATGGGCATGCACCCTTTAATTCTTTATATAAATAAGCAGGTCTTAAATTTGCAAATAGACCTAAGCCTTTTCTAATTGCAAGCAACCCTGCCTCTGGTCTAAGATGTGGTGGTAAATCATACCAACTATCCTTTCCCACGACACCTCCGACAGCCCCAAGAAGTACTGCATCACTAGCTTTCGCTGTTGCCAATGCTTCATCTGTAAGTGGCACTCCGTGTTTGTCGATTGAAACTCCACCCATATCAACTTCAGTATAACTGAAAGAATGACCAAATTTCTTACCGACAGTGTCGAGAACCTTCTGTGCTTCTGCTACAATTTCGGGTCCAATTCCATCACCTGGAATAACTGCAATATTAAAATCCATTGCTCTGTCCTCTCTTTTTCTTAGTATCTTGTAACGTTTTTAATATGTATAAATATCCACGTTAACTTTTACATTTTATCGCAAATACGACATTTTTTCAACCATACATATATATCTATTTTCTTGATGTATATTAATTATATTATTTTATTCTCTTCTTCAACTTTTGTTATACTTATGGCTTCTCCATATATAATCATCTCAAATCCGCTTTGCTTCTTTTCGGTGATTATACATTCGCCAAACACTTTCTGATGCTTGAGTTTTGTTATACACATGGCTCCGCCATGTATAACCACCTCAAATCCGCTTTGCTTCTTTTCGGTGATTATACATTCGCCAAACACTTTCTGCTTTTTTTGCAAGCAAAAAGCAGAAAGTGCTTGGCTCATTGTGTATAACAAAAGAGAGAAATTCTTTTCGAACTTCTCTCTAAATCTTAATCTTAATTATTCTGCGTCTGCTTTTTCAACATCAACAATTGCAGTTTTCTGCATTGGGATTCTGCAGTTTTTGTTATTACCAAATTCTACGATAACCATATCGTCCTGAACATCAATAACCATTCCGTAAAATCCACTTGTTGTAAGAATACTGTCTCCAACAGCTACACTTTCTCTAATTTCATCCTGTCTCTTTTCCTGTTTTTTCTGTGGACGAATCATTGCAAAATACATAAATCCAAAGATTACCACACACCAAACAATCATCATAACTGTTCCCATTGCACCACCTGTTGATGATGAAGCTAATAACATATCTGTCATTTTAATCCTCCTAACGCTTGTCGTTTTCTTTAAAGCCTTCTAATTTCTTTGCTTTATATTCACTATAATTTCCTGCTTCTATGGCAGCTCGAATTTCTTCCATCATTGTATTATAAAAATACAAATTATGCAACACACATAATCTCATTCCTAGCATTTCTTTTGCTTTGAGCAAATGTCTGATGTATGCACGGCTATGATGTTTACATGCAGGACACTGACATCCTTCTTCAATTGGTCTGTCATCTGTCTCATATTTTGCATTAAATAAGTTAATCTTGCCCTTATTAGTATACAAATGTCCATGGCGTCCATTTCTTGTAGGATATACACAGTCGAAGAAATCAACACCTCTATCAACTGCTTCTAAAATATTAGCAGGTGTTCCAACTCCCATAAGATAAGTTGGTTTATTCTGTGGTAAATAAGGTACCACTGATTCAAGGATTCTATACATTTCTTCATGACTTTCACCTACTGCAAGTCCACCTACTGCATATCCGTCTAAATCCATTTCAGTTATCGCTTTTGCATGTTCAATACGAATATCATCATATATTCCACCCTGATTAATACCAAACAGCATCTGATTTTTATTAATTGTATCTTCAAGACTATTTAATCTGTTCATTTCATTCTTACATCTCTCAAGCCATCTTGTTGTTCTATTTACAGATGCCTGAATATATTCTCTTGATGCAACACTTGAAGGACATTCATCAAACGCCATAGCAATTGTTGAAGCTAAATTTGACTGAATCTGCATACTTTCTTCAGGTCCCATAAAAATCTTTCTTCCATCTACATGAGACTGAAAATATACGCCCTCTTCTTTTATCTTTCTAAGTCCTGCAAGCGAAAATACCTGAAATCCGCCTGAATCCGTAAGAATAGGCTTATCCCAATTCATAAACTTATGAAGACCTCCAAGTTGTTTTACAATGTGGTCTCCCGGTCGTACATGCAAATGATATGTATTTGACAATTCGACCTGAGTCTTTATATGTTGTAAATCTTCTGTTCCTACTGCTCCCTTAATTGCTGCAGCAGTTCCTACATTCATAAATACCGGTGTCTGGATTGTACCGTGAACTGTTTCGAATTCTCCACGCTTAGCCAAACCATCAGTTTTCAATATTTTATACATAAAATTTTCTTTCCTTCTTTATGGTAATATATGTCCGGCAGACAAATATAATTTATACCATTCTTCTCTTGAAATTTCAATATCAGATGCTTGTGCAATCTGTTTTAATCTTTCGAGATTTGTTGTTCCTGCAATCATCTGCATATTAGCCGGATGTCTTAATATCCACGCTGTCACAATTGTTGTAGGAGTCACATTATATTTTTGTGCCAATTCGTCAATAACTTTATTAAGTTCAGGGAATTTATCATTTCCAATAAATACACCTTCAAAAAATCCATACTGGAACGGAGACCAAGTCTGAATTGTTATATCGTTTAATCTGCAAAAATCAAGAACTGCTCCATCTCTATTTACAGCCCCATCAGATGACATGTTTACTTCAAGACCCTGACTAATCATATTTGAATTTGTAATACTTAATTGAAGCTGATTTGCACAAATTGGTTGCTTAACATATTTTTGAAGCAACTGAATCTGCATAGGATTCATATTTGAAACGCCAAAATTTCTTACCTTTCCACTTTTTTCCAATGTATCAAATGCGTCAGCTACAACCTCAGGTTCCATTAATGCATCCGGTCTGTGAAGTAATAATGCATCCAAATAATCTGTTCCAAGTCTCTTAAGTATTCCGTCTACTGAATCAATGATGTGTTCCTTTGAAAAATCATACATAACACCCGGAACAATACCACATTTGGACTGAATAAAGAATTTTTCTCTATTTGTTAAAATGTTAAGTTTTGCTGCCTTTCCAAATAACTCTTCGCAGCTTCCACCACCATAAATATCAGCATGATCAATATAATTAATCCCAAGTTCTAAAGCTGTATCGATAAATTTTTCTGCTGTTTTTAAATCAAGTGCTCCTAATCTCATACAACCTAAAACGATTGCCGGTACTGATATATTTGTCTTTCCTAATTTTATCTGTTTCATTCGATTTATACCTCTCTAAATTATTACCAAATTTCATTAGTCCAATCCTTTATATAATAATGGATTTTGGTAGTTAATTCAAGGAGGTTCTATTTTTTTAAAACTATATTCGTTTCTAAATCTCACTTTATATTTGATTCATCTGTAATATCTTGTTATACTAATACAAGCAAATTTACAGAAGATATATTATGAATTTTACTCAAAAGTTTACACAAATTTATTTGTTAAACACTTCTGATTACAATTAGGAGGCTCATTATGTTTGGTTCAACATATGGTAATACATTAAAAATAAGCACATGGGGAGAATCCCACGGAAAAGCTTTAGGTGTTGTAGTTGACGGTTGTCCTGCCGGTCTTTCTTTATGCGAAGAAGATATTCAGGTATTTTTAGACAGAAGAAAACCAGGTCAGTCTGCTTTCACTACTCAGCGAAATGAAGGCGATCTTGTAGAGATTCTTTCAGGTGTATTTGAAGGGAAAACTACAGGAACACCTATTTCAATGATTGTGCGTAACAAAGAACAACGTTCAAAAGATTACAGCGAAATTGCAAATTATTATCGTCCGGGACATGCCGATTATACATTTGACGAAAAATTTGGTTTTAGGGATTATCGTGGTGGCG
>ERZ791659.152-NODE-152-length-55993-cov-5.38401_pt1 | contig 55993 bp, 45 predicted proteins | sample MGYA00510053_ERZ791659 | MGnify/ENA primary metagenome ERZ791659 (study PRJEB30046, sample SAMN00715192) | human gut metagenome | study: EMG produced TPA metagenomics assembly of the A metagenome-wide association study of gut microbiota in type 2... | reverse complement strand
TGAAAAGTCTTAGAGACAGCCGATTGAAGCTTCTGGCATTGAACATAGTGTGCAGAACTGCCTGTAGCTTATATTTGTCGTCCGTTCGTCACCAACTAATATTCAATTAAACAACAAACTTCCTAAAGAAGCTCTTTAAGCAGCTTATTAACCATACCCGGATTAGCCTTACCCTGCATAGCTTTCATAGTCTGGCCTACAAGGAATCCGATAGCCTTCTCCTTACCTGCTCTATAATCAGCTACAGACTGTGGATTATCAGCTATAACCTTCTCAACTGTTGCCTTAAGTGCACCTTCGTCATTAACCTGCTTAAGTCCATTCTCCTCAATATACTTATCTGGATCAATATCCTCGTCAAATATCTTCTCGAATATCTCCTTAGCAACATTACTGTTAATAGCGCCCTCATCTGCAAGCTCAATAATTCTTGCAAGACTCTTAGGTGAGAATGTGATATCCTCAGGATCCATATTCTTTTCCTTTAAAATACGCATAGTCTCTGTAATAAGCCAGTTAGATACTTTCTTTGGCTTATTGCATAAGGCTGTTGTTTCTTCAAATATATCAGCAAGCTTCTTAGAATCTGTAATCATATTGATATCGTAATCAGGAATTCCGAACTCTTCCTTATAGCGAAGCATTTTCTCATCCTTAAACTCTGGCTGTGCTTCCCTGATAGTATCTAGCCATTCTTCGCTTATGTGGATTGGTACAAGGTCTGGATCTGGGAAATATCTATAATCCTGTGCATCCTCTTTAGAACGCATAGCATATGAATATTCCTTATCATCATTCCATCTTCTTGTTTCCTGAACAACCTGTCCACCAGCTTCAATTATATCAATCTGTCTTGCTGTTTCAGCCTCAATAGCTCTCTGGATAGCTGAAAATGAATTAAGATTCTTAGTTTCTGTTCTTGTACCAAACTCTGTACTGCCTTTTTCTCTTACAGAAAGATTGACATCAGCTCTCATAGAACCTTCCTGAAGCTTACAATCAGATGCTCCAAGATACTGGATAGTATTTCTTAACTTAGTAAGATAAGCAATAACCTCTTCTGCATTTCTCATATCTGGCTCAGATACGATTTCTATAAGAGGCACACCTGAACGATTATAGTCAACATAGGATACATCCTCCCACTCATCGTGTATAAGCTTACCTGCATCCTCTTCCATATGAATCTCGTGAATTCTTATAGACTTTTCTGTTCCATCTTCAAGCTTTACGTCTACATGGCCATCACGGCATATAGGCAGATATAACTGTGATATCTGATAATTCTGTGGATTATCAGGATAGAAATAATTCTTTCTATCAAACTTGCAGTCTCTTGTTATAGAGCAGTTAGTTGCAAGACCAACTGCCATAGCATACTCTACTACTTTCTTGTTAAGAACTGGAAGAGAGCCTGGCATACCTGTACAAACAGGGCATGTGTGTGTATTAGGTGCTCCACCAAATGCTGTTGAACAGCCGCAGAATATCTTAGTCTTTGTAGCAAGCTCAACGTGAACTTCAAGACCAATAACTACTTCATAATCTTTCATTGCCTGACCTCCTCCTTATTCAAATCTTCCTCGTGCCTGCTCATATGAATATGCAGCACGGATTATATTATTTTCCTTAAAGCAGTCGCCTATAAGCTGTACACCTATTGGAAGTCCCTTAGAGTCCTTTCCACAAGGTACACTTATTCCTGGAAGACCTGCAAGATTAACTGATATTGTATATATATCGCCAAGATACATCTTGATAGGGTCTGCTAAAGATGAGCCTATCTTAGGCGCAGTTGTTGGTGCAACAGGTCCAAGTATTACATCATACTTTGCAAATGCTTCATCAAAGGCTTTCTTAATAAGAGCCTTTACTCTTAATGCCTTTAAGTAGTAAGCATCATAATAGCCTGAGCTGAGTACGAATGAACCAAGCATTATTCTTCTCTTAACCTCAGGTCCAAAGCCCTCTGAACGTGTCTTCTTATACATATTGTGAAGACCTTCATACTCACTTGTCCTGTAACCATACTTAACACCATCGAATCTCTCAAGGTTAGAGCTTGCCTCAGCGGCAGCTATTGTATAGTAGGTAGGTATAGCATACTCTACAAGGCTTAAGTCGAATTCTTCAACTATGGCACCCTTTTCTTCAAGCACCTTAGCTGCCGACATAACAGCTTCCTTAACCTCAGGATCAAGTCCATCGCCAAAGTAGTCTCTTGGAATACCTATCTTAAGTCCCTTAACATCATCTACTAAAGCCTTTGTAAATGCTGTATCTTCTCTCTTTACTGATGTAGAATCCTTATCATCCTTTGCTGCTATTACCTCCATAATAGTAGCACAGTCTGTTACATCCTTACATAATGGTCCTATCTGATCAAGTGATGAACCATAAGCTATAAGTCCATATCTTGAAACAGTACCATAAGTAGGCTTCATACCTACAACACCACAGTAAGATGCAGGCTGTCTTATAGAACCACCTGTATCTGAACCAAGCGCCGCAAAACACTCATTTGCTGCAACTGCTGCAGCTGAACCACCTGACGAACCACCAGGAACGTGCTCTGTATTTCTTGGATTCTTAGTTGCTCCGAATGCACTTGTTTCTGTTGTTGAGCCCATAGCGAACTCATCCATATTAGTCTTACCGATAATAACTGCACCTGCCTCCTGAAGTCTTATAACTGCTTCAGAAGAAAATGTTGGAACAAAGTTACCAAGTATTTTAGAAGAACATGTTGTAAGCATGCCTTCTGTGCACATATTATCCTTAATAGCAAAAGGTACACCAGCTAAAGGTCCCGTAAGCTTTCCAGCCTTGATATCCTCGTCAGCCTTAGCTGCTGCCTGTAATGCTTTTTCCTTGTCAAATGTCACATAGCAGTTAAGCTTGTCTTCAGACTTTTCAATCTGAGCAACAACAGCCTGCATAGCTTCCACCGCTGTCACTTCACCTGCCTTAATCTTTGCAGCAAGTTCAACGGCTGTACAATCTAATAAACTCATAGCATTTTTCCTTTCCTGCATATATTTTGTTATTGTACATAATATATTTCGTTATTGTATATAACGCATTTTGTTATCGTACATAATATATTTCGTTATAGTAGCCATCATCTGCCTGACGTAAAACACAATAAAATACAGTATTATTACTCTACCGTCTTAGGAACTATAAATCCATATTCATTAGCCTCTGGTGCATTGGCAAGTGTATCCTTGCTTCCGTCACCATTAGTAACAACATCCTCCCTCATGACATTATTCACAGGGAATACGTGTGACATAGGCTCAACACCTGTTGTATCAAGCTCGCCAAGCTTATCTATATAATCAAGCATGCTTGCCATATCCTTCTTGGCATCCTCTTTTTCCGACTCAGAAAGCTCAAGCTTAGCAAGAATACCTACATATTCGATAGTTTCATCACTAATCACATTAGCCATAACATACCATCCTTTCTATCATGTCAGACAGGTTTGCGCCCTCACGCGCAAATCCTGTATGGAAAAAATCTTTGGTTTAAGGATTTTTTCAATTAATCTCTGACCTTAATATGAACCTCTCTTAACTGCTGTTCTGTTACCTCATTAGGTGCTCCACACATAAGATCCTGTGCTGTACCACTCATTGGGAATGGGATAACCTCACGGATATTCTCTTCATTTCTAAGGAGCATAATCATACGGTCAACACCTGGTGCCATACCTGCATGTGGTGGTGCACCGAACTGGAATGCGTTGTAAAGTGCTCCAAACTTAGCCTTAAGTACTTCTTCATCATATCCGGCAATTTCAAATGCCTTAACCATAATCTGCATATCATGGTTACGCACAGCACCTGACGATAACTCAACACCATTACATACGATATCATACTGGTAAGCAAGAATATCAAGTGGATCCATAGTATTAAGCGCTTCAAGACCACCCTGTGGCATAGAGAATGGATTGTGTGTAAAACCAATCTTCTTAGTTTCAGGATCTCTTTCAAACATAGGGAAGTCATTTACATAACAGAATCTGTATGCATTTTTCTCTATTAAATCAAGGCGTGCACCAAGTTCGTTACGAATCTGTCCCGCAAAGAATGCTGCCTTATCTTCCTTATCAGCGATAAAGAATATTGTATCACCTGCCTGAAGTCCCGCAAGCTCTCTGATCTCGCCCTTAAGCTCATCTGGTATAAACTTATCAATAGGTCCCTTATATGAAAGGTCTTCAAGAACCTCAAGGTAACCAAGTCCGCCCATACCGATTCCTGTAGCGAACTTAAGAAGCTTCTCATGCTGTCCCTTTGAAAGCTTAGCATGAACATTGATAGCTCTTACAGTCTTGTTCTGGAATGGCTTAAATGTACATTTATTGAAGAAATCGGACAAATCTATAATTCTAAGTGGGTTTCTAAGGTCTGGCTTATCTGAACCAAACTCAAGCATAGCCTGCTTATAGCTTATGATTGGGTAAGGAGCCTGTGTTACAACTGAGCCTTCTGGTGCAAACTTTGCAAATGTTTCTGTAAGCACTTCTTCACCAACTGCAAATACTTCTTCCTGAGTAGCAAAGCTCATCTCAAAGTCTAACTGATAGAACTCTCCTGGTGAACGGTCAGCTCTTGCATCTTCATCTCTGAAGCAAGGTGCTATCTGGAAATACTTATCAAAACCAGATACCATAAGAAGCTGCTTGTACTGCTGTGGTGCCTGTGGAAGTGCATAAAACTTACCCTTATACTTTCTTGATGGAACGATATAATCTCTAGCGCCTTCTGGTGATGAAGCACAAAGAATAGGTGTCTGGATTTCAAGGAAGCCCATATCTGTCATCTTCTGACGAAGGAATGATATAACCTTTGAACGGAATACCATATTATCCTTAACCTTAGGATTTCTTAAGTCTAAATATCTGTACTTAAGTCTTACATCTTCTCTTACTTCCTTAGATGTCTGGATTTCAAATGGAACCTGCTGGTAAACCTGTCCTAATACTGTAATCTTCTTAGCTTCAAGTTCAATAGTTCCTGATGGAATCTTAGGATTATATGTTTCCTCATCTCTCTGTTCCATAACACCATCGATACTGATACACTCTTCCTTCTTGATACCCTTTAAGAGTTCTGGTTCACGGATAACTACCTGTAATACTCCGTACATATCTCTTAAATCGATAAATGAAACTCCACCGTGGTCACGGATGTTCTCAACCCATCCTGATACCTTCATCTGCTTTCCAATGTCGTTTTCACTTACATTCTGTAATGTGACATCTCTGTAAATGTTTGCCATCTTATTAATAGCTCCTCTCTTATAGTTTTATATTGTTAATGTGTGTCTTGTTGCAGCTGATAAATATATTGCTCCTGCTTCCTGCAAAGGCTGTAACGATATAACTTAGCAGCAATCGTTATCTGCACGCAAAAAACCCGGAATGCCTTACCAGCATTCCGGGACGAATAATACATAATTATCCGCGGTACCACCCGCATTGAACGAAATCTGCTTCTGAATAGCTGTCATCTAGAAACTTGTCATCAATAACTTAACCACTCAGGCTTCTTCTCATTCCTCTTTAAGTACTTAACGCGTACAACGTAATAACCTACATATATCACTTACCTGTCTATAACAGCTGCGTACATTCAGCATTATAAACATATTCCAGGGGCATTGATATAATTCAGATATTCAACTCCAGAGTGTTCCTCTTGACAATTCCCTGTGTATGCTTTCAGTCGGTGGCATCACTTTCCTGTCAGGTTCCATGAAAAGAAGTCTCTTTCCCAGTCTTTAATATATTCATATAGATGAATAATAGCATATCCTTATGAATCATGTCAATCTATAACACAATTTTCTTTTGCAATTTTCTTTTATTAATTTTCTTTTGCGGGATTTAATCCTATACCTCATAATCAAGGCAGGATCTTACCGCTGTATATGGACGAACCTTTCCATCTGCTACAGCAACGTGGAGTGGATTAGTACTGTATGCCTTAAGTGCATCTGCATCTGTAAATGTTGTATCAAGCATAACATCAACTGTTGATGTTGGTAAGCCGTTAATATTAACCTTAACTTCTACCAGACCAGGAATCTTACCTGCAAGTCCTTCAAGGCCTTCCTTAATACCTTTCTTTACTTCTTCCTTTTCTGTATCTGTAAGCTCTTCCTTTAATTTCCACAATATAACATGTTTAACCATTCTTATTTGCTCCTTCTTTATCATTTATCTTCACTTTAGTTCACAGCCTTCTATATGCCTTGTTGTATCCAAGGCATATGTATATAACTGATTTATACAGCATTACACTCTATACACCCAGTTATCCTTTCTTGGCTTGCACTGTGGCTTATCTCCATCTGCATATCCAAGTATACAATGTCCGATTCCTTCATAATCGCCTTCTATGCCAAGTGATTTAAGTATCTCTTTACCCTCTGCACTTTCAAACTCTTCCTTAGCTCTATGTATCCAGCAGCTATCTACGCCAAGTGCATGTGCTTCAAGCATAAGATTACCCATAACTAAAGAACCATCATATACGTATGTAGGCACACTCTTATCAGCCAGAACAACAAGTACAACCGGTGCACCATAAAATGGATCAAAGTCTTCTGGTTTACCCATAAATGCTGCATTCATCTTAGAAAGCTTATCTCTAAGTTCCTTATCAGTAACAGCGAGTATAACAGGTGACTGCCTGTTCATGCCTGTAGCTGCATATGTTCCAGCTTCAACTATCTTATCTATTACATCTGCAGGAACCATGTCACTTTTATACTTTCTTACGCTTCTTCTTGTCTTAATCATTTCCAACATATCACTCATAGTAATCTTCCTTTCCTTAGCTTCTATAGCTGCTATTCTAATTTCTTCTTAATTATATACCATCATTCACATATCTGTTACAAATATTTACAAACTTAATTGCATTTAACGATATAGACGGCATTAGTTTAAGAGGTTATTATCCCGTTATATGCAGCATTCCTATAAGCACAACTGCAGCCAGTCCATAATATGTAACAACTGCAACAAGGTCATTGATAGTTGTTATAAGTGGTCCTGAAGCTACTGCAGGATCTATCTTTATCTTATGGAAAAACATAGGTGTAAGCACTCCTATAAGGCTGGATATGAGCATAGCCAGCAGTAGTGATACTCCAACACAGCCTGATATAGCGAATGCGTAGTGCCATGGCTTGCCTTTTACAACCATAATATATATGCCAAGCAATACGAATGCCATAGAGCCTAACAACAGACCATTAGCAAAGCCTATACGCATTTCCTTTAAGACGAACTCTAACTTCTGTTTAGCTGATATATTTTCATCCATAAGCACCCTGATTGTAACAGCAAGTGACTGTGTTCCTACATTACCTGCCATATCAAGTATAAGTGACTGGAAGCATACTATAATTGCAAGCTGTGATACTACATTTTCAAATATACCTACTACTGATGATACTCCCATGCCTAAAAAAAGTAATAATATAAGCCATGGAAGTCGTTTTTTCATACTGGCAAAAAGCCCCTCTGTAAGGTCATTTTCCTCAGTTAAACCAGCAAGCTTTGCATAATCATCACTCATCTCTTCATCAACAGCTTCTACTATATCAGAAGATGTGATAACACCTATTATTTCTTTATCTTTGTTTAATACTGGAATTGAATCTTCACTGTAATCCTTTAAGTCTTCGATACATTCGCTCATCTTTTCATGAGCATATACATATGGATAAGATGTACTGATTATATCTTCAAGCTTCTGATACTCCCTTGCAACAATAAGATCCTTTAAATCTATTGCTCCATAATATATATTGTTGTCATCAACAACATATATTGTATTTACGTTATCGTTTTCTTCTGCCTGTGATACAAGCTCTTTCATTGCACCCTTTATAGTCTGCCTGTTGTTTATACATATAAAGTTAGTAGTCATCTTACTACCAATCTCATCATCATTATATGAATAAATCAGACATACATCTTCCTTGGCATCTTTCTCCATATGTGATATCAGAGCCTGTCTTTCTTCCTCTGACACATTATCAAGGATATCTACGGCATCATCAGCATCCATCTTTTCAAGGACATCTGCCGCCTCATCCACAGACAGTTCTTCTATGTACTCTGGTGTATCCTCCAGATATGAGAATACCTCTGCGGTCCACTCAACACCAAGAATCTTATAAAGACGAATTCTGGTATCTTTATCAAGCAGTTTTACTGCATCAGCAATATCATTCTCATGATATTTCGACAATTTTTTACGGATTACCTCATCAGATCTGTTACTTTTAAGGATTCTTACTATATCTTTGCTATAATCCTTATGAATAACTACATTAGATAGAATCTTATTCATCATTATTCTCCTTTCACTATTAAAATGTTAAAAGAACAATGACAAAGATTAGAAAACAGGTAACTTTAACAGACTATTGCACACGTCCCTTTTAGAAACGCAGACAATAGCTTTGTCGGCTTATAATCTATGTCATTGCTTCCTATTCGAGGACTATCATGCCCGTCCATTATCGTCACCTCACTTTTTAATTTTATATAAACATTTTCATGCTTATTCAACTTTTTTATTTTATAATCTGGTCATTTATATGTCAACTTAAATCAACGTAAAATTTCCAGTTAAATCAACGTGAAATTTTCAGTTAAACTCACGTTAATATTTATATTATATACATAAATCAGCATAAGCTTTTCATAGTAAGATTTATATAATTCCGGCTACTTTATATATTTAAATTAAGGCATAAAAAAGATGGCAGTTCATATCATTTTCAATAAACCGCCATCTTTTAAGCTCCTATCGGGACGGGTTCCAAGGTCTTTCCCCCATCTATGAGCAAGCTCATGTGGGTTTAGACCTTTTGACCCTGGTATCATTATATATTCTTTTTTCTTCTTCGTGATAAAACACATATCATTCCTGAGCTTATAGCAAACAATAACCACACTGTGCCTGCTGCATGCATTGTATCTGATGTAGCAACGCTGTTATCTTTCGAATCCACAGATGTGTTATTATCAGGGATTGCTGACTGGTTATTATCTTCAGTATTCTTTATTATATCCTTGTAGACAATCGCATATGTTGAAAATCTGTCTGTTTCAAATATGATAGTATTATCATTTTCATTATAATCAACAGATATATTTTCTGATTCTCCATTATGAATTCTTATTACACTATACTCTCTTTTTATTGATGCATCCTTATTGATAATATTATCTGGAATTGCAACTTTAAGTTTTATAGCTGAATTCAATTCATGAACACTATTTTTATTACCATCTACATTCTTATTAAGCACGATATCAAGTATGGTACCTATCTTTTCATCAGCTTTAAGCTTATTATCAATTAATTTCTTATCACTGTCAGTCACTTTATTTTCGATATTGTTTATATCTATTGTAACTTCTACTTTAACACCATTCTTGAATGCCTTAATTTCTTCTTCTGTAAAAACACTGTTAATTATTTCATTATTTGAACCCTCAATGGTCGTATCTGGTGTATCTTCTTTCTTTACAACTTCAACATTAATGCTGACATCTGCCTTAATCATAGGAATTATTGTAACATCTGTCTTATTTCCACATACTTTGCAATGATGTGACTTGCTTCCAGTTTCTGTAGTTGTAGCTTCCTTATCTACTGTCCATTCTGTATCGTAATTATGGCCAAGGGCTGCTATCGCTTCTGTCTTTGTTGCATTACATCTTGTACCAGTGTATGTCTTCTCTCCAGCCTCAGTACATGTTGGTGCTTTTGTTTCTTTTCCTTCGCCCCATTCATGACCTAATGCTTCAATTTCTGTTACTTCTGACTTACTGTCACAGCCTAATCTTGTACAGTGATGTGATTTACTTCCGGCTTCCTCGCAGGTTGCTTCTTTATCTACTGTCCATTCTTCACTATAAGCGTGACCTAATGCTGCTACCCCTTCTGTCTTTGTTTTATCGCATCTTGTACATGTATATGTCTTCTCTCCGGCTTCGGTACATGTTGGTACTTTTGTTTCTTTTCCTTCGCCCCATTCATGACCTAATGCTTCTATTTCTGTTACTTCTGACTTACTGTCACAGCCTAATCTTGTACAGTGATGTGACTTACTTCCGGCTTCCTCGCAGGTTGCTTCTTTATCTACTGTCCATTCTTCGCTATATGCATGTCCAATGGCTTCTATTGCTTCTGTCTTTGTTTTATCGCATCTTGTACATGTATATGTCTTTTCTCCGGCTTCGGTACATGTTGGTGCCTTTGTTTCTTTTCCTTCGCCCCATTCATGGCCTAATGCTGCTATTTCTGTTACTTCTGTCTTGCTATCACAGCCTGGTCTTGTACAGTGATGTGACTTGCTTCCGGCTTCCTCACAGGTTGCTTCTTTATCTACTGTCCATTCTTCACTATAAGCATGACCAAGGGCTTCTATTGCTTCTGTCTTTGTTGCATCGCATCTTGTACATGTGTATGTCTTCTCTCCAGCTTCAGTACATGTTGGTGCTTTTGTCTCTTTTCCTTCGCCCCATTCATGGCCTAATGCTTCGATAACAGTTACATCTGACTTACTGTCACAGCCTGGTCTTGTACAGTGATGTGACTTGCTTCCGGCTTCCTCACAGGTTGCTTCTTTATCTACTGTCCATTCGTCACTATAAGCATGACCAAGGGCTTCTATCGCTTCTGTCTTTGTTTTATCGCATCTTGTACATGTGTATGTCTTCTCTCCTGCCTCGGTACATTTTGGTGCTTTTGTCTCTATTCCTTCGCCCCATTCATGGCCTAATGCTTCGATAACAGTTACATCTGTCTTGCTATCACAGCCTGGTCTTGTACAGTGATGTGATTTACTTCCGGCTTCCTCGCAAGTTGCTTCCTTATCTACTGTCCATTCTTCACTATAGGCATGTCCAAGGGCTTCTATTGCTTCTGTCTTTGTTTTATCGCATCTTGTACATGTGTATGTCTTCTCGCCAGCTTCAGTACATGTTGGTGCTTTTGTTTCTTTTCCTTCGCCCCACTCATGACCTAATGCTGCTATTTCTGTTACTTCTGTCTTGCTATCACAGCCTGGCCTTGTACAGTGATGTGACTTACTTCCTGCTTCCTCGCAGGTTGCTTCTTTATCTACTGTCCATTCTTCACTATAACTATGACCTAATGCTGCTACCTCTTCTGTCTTTGTTTCTCCACACACCTTACATGTATATACCTTTTCACCTGCTTCGGTGCATGTAGAATCTTTTGATATTTCTCCATCATTCCATACATGTTCTTTATGCACAAGTGGCAAATCATTATAAGATGTTCTTTCCCACTGTAATGTTGTAAGATCTTTTAACTTTCCAGCACCCGTATATGGCTGCACCTCTGTACTCAGGCTGTCTGCTGCATATAATACATAATCACTATATGGCAGTGCATTCTTGAATTCTTCTCTATCCTGAACAAGTGCTACCTCGCCTGCCTTATCTGTGTTAAGTGCTACCTTTAACTCTGCCTGCTTGCCATCAAGCATATATATAGAATTAAATGCATTGATATATCCGGCTGCACTGCTTCCATTACCACTTATAAGTACATTAGTCATACCTGACATATAACAGTTCTCAAGCAGCATATGTGCTCCACAGTTAGATGAAGCACCATTACTTACTATCTTCTGTGCATACTCTGAACCTGCTGTTTTTTCTATATCCAGACGATAATTCCTAAGATTCTGTGCATCCATAATACAATTATATACATGTGCTGTACCGAATCTTAATCTAGGCATTCTGTCCATAGAATCCTTATAGTAGTTATTAGCAAATGTTACTGTTATATTCTTAGATGATGTATCCTCATCGCTCTGTCCAAGAAGATGTGTTTTCTTCTGTCCATATGCATAATTACATATCTGTTCATGTGTCATTCCAGATTCAAGCAAATGCTTGTAATATGCATATCCATCCGGATTAGCTTTCATAGCATTCATCATATTATCAAAGAATGTTCCACCATCACTTGCTGGAAGGAATTCACACCATGATATTGTTATATTACTATAAGCTGATGGAGTCTTGATATCTATAACACCATCATATGCCTTATAAAAAGTACAATGGTCAATCCATATATTAGAACTACCCTTTTCTATAGTCATATAATCCCAGTCATTACGGTCATATCCACCACTTGTTTCATCGTCCCATTCCCAGAGTTCATCAAACTTAATGTTTCTTATAATTATGTTGTCAGAACCTGTTATATCTATACATGTATGTGTAATCTTAGCACCATTCTTAGAATAGATTGTAAGATTGCTCATACCTGCAAGCTTTAACATAGATACTCCTGAGCTGATAAGATCCGGATGTGTAATAGGATAATTCTTATGTGCAGTTATAAATGACTTATATTCTGAATAACCCTCAACTTCTTTATCGCCAAGTGCTATATCCGCTGTAAGCTCTATAACTGATGCACGTCCGCTGGCTTTAACGCTCTTTATTGCATCTAAGAATTCTTCGGCACTTCCTGCCTTATAATAATTCTTTGACTCTTCAAGAAGATTACCACCACCAGTTACACCGGCACTTGCTGCATAACCTTCAACATTATACTTGTAAAGACCAGTATCATCACCATCATTTTCATTGTATGTGTCTGATACATACTGTGTTGTAACATATTTCTGTTCTGCTTTAGTTGTTACATTTCCTGCATAGTTAATACCCACTGCACTAAATACTGAATAAGGATCCCATCCAAGATAATTAATCTTAATCATCTCATCTGCCTTTTTCTTAGATATCTGTGGTCTGTTAGCATTAATAGCATATCCTGGTCCATAGCTTCCGTATTCATAAAATCTTGCGGCCTTAGCTGAATTACCACTCATATCTGCATATGGATTAGCTGCATTTGCACGTAGAATTTTTCCCATATAACAGTCTATCCATGTTATATACGCATCTGCACCCCAAGGTCGTGCAAGATAATACTTATTACCTGAGCATCCATCCTCTGAAAGAACCTGACACTTATAGAATGTAAGTCCATAAGCTGCATCTGCAGAAGTCTTAGGAGCACATACATAACCTGAATTCTTGTTGGCATTATAACGGAATACAAGCTTACAATCGTTAAATAACGCTCTAGGCTCATTACCATATATAAAGTCTACATTACCTGCTATATAACACTTGTAGTAATACTGTGTACCCTTATTGGCACATAATGTATCCTGATAACCAAGTATTCTTATATTAATATAAGAAGCATTATCAGCATCACTGCTTAATGCATCTGCTGACTCATTACTCTTACTGCCATCTCCAAGATAGTTATATGTATTCTCGAACGTAAGATTCTCTGCCGTAAAGTTGTGTGCTGTGCTTTCAATACGTACTGCACAACGCTTATCCATGTCACCACCGGCAAGTTCATTAACATCATAATATATTCTTGTCTTTTCACTATCCTCTCCTATAAGAGAAATATAAGGTGATGATACAACAAGGTGTTCATTATAATCGCCTTCCTTAACAAGGATAACAACTCTTTTTGTATTAGCTTTATCAACTGAATTTACAGCTGCCTGAACTGTCTTATATGTAGGGATGCCATTAACTTGCTCTCCATCTGTTCCATCATATGCAGAATCTACCACTTTATCATAATTTGTCAGATATACATAATTAAAAGTTTCCCTGGTTACACTGCCATCTTTAGCCTTTATAAGCAGTTCAACATCATTTCTTCCTGCTGAAAGTGAAGCATCTGTAAATGCAAATGTGCCCTTTACAGCCACAGACTTTTCATCTACAACTGTTCCATTAATCTTTAATGTAACTGTTGACTGTTTTTCAACAACTCCTTCAAGTGTAAGCTTTCCGTCATATATCGTGTTATATGATCTTCTTGTTATAGTAAGTCCTGCTGAAGAATCTTCATATGCATATTCTCCTGTATGTCCTGCACTTGGTACTGCCCATACAGAATCTGATGGATTACTATAATTATCAACCCTGCAATCTATGTGTGAGTATGCTATTACATAGTAATAATATGGCATCTCTGCTTCAACATCACTATCTTCATAAGCACATTCGCTTATTGTTGCTATGAGCTTGGCATTATCACTTGTTTCATCATATGAATAACGATACAACTCATATGTATCTGCTCCATTAACCTTATCCCATGCAACATTAATCTTATCACTTGTTGATAATGTACTAAGCACTGGTTTATCAAGTGCTGGTCTTATATATACCTTATCTGACTCAACGTATGAATTAATCTCACCGTCAACACCGAGCTTTCCACTTACCCTGAACTTGTAATCGCCAGCTTCTTTTAATATATATCTGTATGAAGTATCTGTAAGTGCAGACTCAACCTTACTCCATGTACTTCCATTATCCTGTGAAACTTCAAGTACATATAAGCCATCTCCGTCTGCCTCTACTTTATTAGTCCAGCTTACATCTATATATTCTCTTGAGTCTGAACCTATAGCTGTAACTGTATCTATTTCCGGTGCTGTTCCTTTTGCCTTGTAGCATTTATTCTGGTCATAAAGAACTGTTCCATCAGCGGCTTCATACTTCATATTCTTAATAGTAGCCTCAACTCCGGCTAATACAAAACCATAAGATACTGCTGTAGCATATTTATCTGTCTTAAACAGTTCTGTACTTGTATACTTATACACTAACTGTCGTTCTGTCTGTCCTTTTGGTGTAATAGATATAGCCAGACCCTCGTCTGTCTTTACCATCTCGAAATGCACCATTGTACCAACAGCTACAGTTCCTGATAATGCACTTCCTGCACCGACTGGTTCACTTGTTCCTTTGTAATATATCTGCTTTAATTCTGTTGACTTTCTTATACCAGCTGTAGCTATCATGCTGCCATCATAAGCACCAAAGAATAAGCCGTTGCTTGAGCTGTTTCCACATGAATTAATAATTATATCTGCTGATAATTTATTAATATCTGCTGTTTCTTCAAAACCATAGTAACTTACTGTTGAACTTATATTAGTTTTATCTGCTGAAAGTGTACCACCTGTCTGTGTCAGCTTAAGCCTCTGTCCTTCCGGCTGTACTACAAGACTATCTGTGCTGCCTGTTATAACTGGCATCTTTGGCTGCTCAACATATTCAACTTCCTTGGCATCGTATACTACTGATATTGACTTGATATAGGCATCTCCTCCTGTAGATACTATCTCTACTGTACCTGCCTCCTTAGAATCATATCTGTAAGATGAAACTGCTGTTGTTGTACTCGCTGCTTCTCCACCTATTGTATACAAAGCATACATACCACTATATGCTTCTACAGATACCGTACATCTTCCAGTTACAGGAACTACTATCTTCGTCCCACCATTAAACTGCGCTTTATCACCAGATGCAGCCAGCTTTCCTGTACTTGCATCAATATAAAGTCCATTATAATATCCGGTATTATTTTGTATTGTCTTATTAAAATAATCACCAGAACCAGACACGAAAGACCAGCTTGTTATCTGCTCGAATATAACTTTCTGTGTCACTTCACCTGATTTAACTGTTATATCTGCTCCTGACTTAAGCTTATATGGCTGTGCTATGAAATCACCACCAATAGTAAGTGTATAAGAGCCTTCTCTAAGCCTTATATTATCCTTTGAATCAAAGCTATATGTATATCTGCTGTTATCTTTGTTAGTATATGTATATATTATATTCTTTCCTGTAAGATCCGGTTCATCTGGAAGATTAAGTGTAACAGCATATGTTGGCTTAAGCCCGGCTGTTATATCTAACGTTCCATCCTCTGTATAGCTTACTCCACTATGTGCTGATGTTATCTCATAATCATCCGCTCCTGTGAGTACTACATTATATGTCACTCCCTCTTCAACTCTTGCAGAATATGACTTCTTATCAGCTGCCATAACGACCTCTGGTACATATTCTCTATCAGCATCTGTTAAAAATGATACTCCAAGCTGTGACACATCGTATTCATCTGCAATACCTGTTATATTACCAGTTACCATCTTAGTTGAAAGCTTCATGATTGTAATATCTGCTGTCACCTGACCTGAAGCTTCCTTGCTAACCTTTACCGATGTTATACCACTAGTTATAATATAAGCAGGATTACTTATAGAAAGCTCATATTCCATCTCTTCATCTTCTACTGGAACCTCAACTGAGTACATGTTATCTGATATAATACCAGAATACTGCAGACCTGTAGTCTTATTAACTGCAACTACACTTGTTCCATCAGGAATAGCTGATGAGGATGTGATAGTTCCTTTGATTGATGTCTTTTCAAGCTCCATACATTCAACTGAAACAGACTGAATATATGTTGAAGAATTATAAACTGATTCTAATTCTATATCACCTTCATCACCTGTAAGATAACACTCTATTGTAACTGTATTATATGAACCATCTAATTTTGTATTAGATATGCATTCTGCTTTCCTGACTGTTCTTCCACTCACCTTCCAGTATGAAGACAGTATATCTTTTGTATTATCAACTGCACTTATATTATTCTTATTAACTATAAGTGTTATAACTGCTTTATCTCCTATAACTGGAACATACAGTTTAGTGCCAGTATTAATCTGGATTCTTTTATTAGATGCATCAGGATAAAACTTTCCTTTAGATGCATCAATATATAATACATCACCATCAGCATTAGTATATGTTCCTTTACCTGATTGTATCACAGTCGCTGTAGTATTATTAGCTGCGGCTGTCATTGTATTATTGGTACTATAATCCCATACTGCAGAAATCTTTTTATCTGTACTTGTCTTAAAATCATTAAGCTTGTTATCAGAAAATGCTGCTGATGTTGTTGCAGTACTTGTAGATGAATCTATCTGGATAGAATATAAATATGTATTAACACCTACTTTAAGTGCTACATTCTCTGCACCATTATTCACATATCCTGTTATCTCGTATATCTTGTTTCCTTTAGCCTGTACAGTAGTATCCTGCATACCATCTAATTCAATATCAGAGGCAGTTAATGTACTTTCTGACTTTAAAGTAATTGTACATCTGCCAGCTCCCTTAACTATAGGAAATGTAAATAACGTACCTGCATTAGTCTGATATGCATTACTTCCATTGCTTGCAAACTTACCTGATGTGGCATCCACTGTTAATTCGTTATTATCAGAATTAAGCAGTTTTCCACTATTTTTTTGCAACTGGGTAACTTTATTCCCATTACTGTCAAACATTTTATCGTTCGTATCTGCATATGTCCATATAGCAGACATACTCTCAGCTGCCTTTGCCTTAACAGCAAACAGCCCATCTGGTATAGAAATTCCCGACAAGATTAAAGCAACAGCCATAATCACAGCCGATATTCTCTTAAACCATCCTTTCTTCATTACTGATTTCTTCATGTTTTCTCCCTTTCCCGGCATAAAATACTATGATGTACACTATTAACAAGAGATAGTGTGAAAAATAAGATTTTTGATTGTTCTAATACATGTCATACTCTATGTTAATCTTACACAAAAAAATGCCTCATATTTTTATTTAAGAATACAACCTGCACTATTTTTACACCACCAAATTTTTTTTATTTTATATATCAACTACAGATTTTTTCATCTTTTATTTGTCTTTTTTTTAGTACATAAGTACTATATTATATAACTATCTACACATCATAATCAATTACATGAAAATCAATCCAACTACAAAAACACCATGAAAGCCTTTAAACTTTCATGGTGTTTTATATTAGGAAAAAAGTTTATATAAATGTGATGTGATTCACATTTGTACCAGTCCAATAAATCAATCTTATCTGATAATCATTAAACATTATCCAGCACTATACAAGACCAAGTATATGTGGAAGGAACATTGATATCTGAGGAATATATGTTACAAGTAACAATGCTATAAGGATTACTCCGAAGTAAGGAAGCAGTGTCTTTATAACGCTCTCGATTGTCGTTCCACCAACACGGCAGCCTGTAAAGAGGATTGTACCTACAGGAGGTGTTATTGTACCAATAGATAAGTTGAAGCATAGTAATATACCAAAGTGGATAGCATCCATGCCAAGTGACTTACAGATTGGTAAAAGGATAGGCGTAAATATAAGTATTGCTGGTGTTACATCCATAAATGTACCTACTACAAGTAATAATACATTTATAAGAAGTAATATAAGGAACTTATTAGTTGTAAGACCAAGTATTGCCTTAGCTATCATATCTGGAATTCCTGTAAATGCCATAGCCCATGACATAATAGATGAAAGACCAATCATGAATGTGATAATACCTGTTGTCTTAGCTGCTTCAAGGACAATTCTAGGAATATCCTTAATCTTAAATGCTCTGTATATAAGTGATAATACTGTTGCATACACTACTGCAATAGCAGAACCCTCTGTTGCTGTAAAGATGCCTCCAAGGATACCTCCGATTACGATTACGATAAGTAAAAGACTTGGTATTGCCTGCCATAAAGTCTTAAGAGCAACATTAAGTGGAACTCTTGATTCTGCCTGATATCCACGCTTCTTAGCCATGATACCTGCAAGCACCATAACTGCACCACCCCAGAGAATACCTGGAATATAACCTGCCATAAAAAGTGCTGCTATAGAAACACTGCCTGCAACGCTTGAATAAACGATCATAGTGTTACTTGGTGGGATAAGCATACCTACTGGAGCAGATGCTACATTAACTGCTGTACTATAGTTCTTATCATAACCTTCCTTTTCTTCAAGTGGTCCGATTGTACCACCCATGGCAGCGGCTGCTGCTGCACCTGAGCCTGAGATTGCTCCGAATAACATATTAGCTACTACGTTTGACTGTGCAAGTGCACCAGGCATACGTCCACTAATTACCTTTGCACAGTTTACAAGTCTCTGTGCTATGCCACCATTATTCATTATGTTACCTGCAAGAATGAAAAATGGAATAGCTATAAGTGAAAACGAGTTAGAACCCGCGAATATTCTCTGTGCTGATGTTGCGAAAGAAACATCTGCTGGAATCATACATATCATTGAAACTGCTGATGACATACCTATGGCTACACCGATTGGAGCACCGATAACAAGCAGTACTACCAGTATTGTAACCATTACTAAGGCTACCTGTAATGCTATACTCATATTTACCTCCTATTCTGCCTTCTTCTTAAGCTCAAGACCAATATTATATATGCTGTAGAATATAATGATTACGCCACATATTGGAATTATAGAATATATAATACCTGTTGGAATATGTAAGATTGAATCGTACTGTACAAAATTCATCTGTGTAATCTTGAAGCCGCCGAATACCATTATAAGTCCTGCAAACACTATAGTTACACACTCAATTATAATGTTTACCACTGTCTTGGCTTTTCCTGGAAGCTTATCCTTTAAAACTGCTATATTGATATGTTCTCTCTGACCAAACATATAAGTTGCAGATATGATTATCAACCATACGAATGAATATCTTGTAAGAATCTCTGTCACACTGCTTGGTGAAGAGAAGATATATCTTGCAACTACCTGGTAAGTTACCATAAGCACCATCATAATAAATATGAATACGCTTGCATATGAAGTTATCTTATCTAGTATATTCTTAACTATTTTCATATAAGTACACCTCCTCATTAATCCTGATTACGTAGAGCTTCTACCTTATTATATATATCCTTTGTCATATCTGACTGATTAGCGATACTATCAAGTAATGGCTGACATTTTTCCCTGAATTCGTTAGTATCAGGATATACAAATATTGCTCCATGGGCTTCTGCTTCTTCCTTGCCCTTTTCGACAGCATCCTTAAATGTATCAAACTCATAATCTGTTGATTCCATGACAAGCTGGTCGAATATCTTTCTATCCTCTGCTGATAAACTATCAAGGAAGTTAGTACTTGCTACTACTACATCTGGATGTACAATATGTCTTGTATATGAATAATACTTAGCCACTTCATAATGCTTGAAATCTGAATATACAAGTTCACTGTTTTCACCTGCATCTATAACACCCTGCTGAAGTGCTGTATATACCTCTGACTGAGACATTGCTGTACCTGTACCACCCATATACTTAACCATGTTAAGGTATGTTGTACTATCATTAACTCTGACGATCATACCCTTAAGATCCTCTGCTGAGTTAATAGGCTTGGCTGCATATATATTTCTCTCACCAGCTGTATATATTGTAAGAACCTCAAAATTATACTTTCTTGTTGACTTAAAAAGATCTGTAAACACACCAGCTTCTGTTGCTCTTCTTAAGTGATCCATATCCTTATAAAGATAAGGGGCACCTACGATAGCAAAATCAGAATCATATCCTTCTGGAACTGAACAGGGTACGATAGCCATATCAAGAGCTCCTGTTCTTATAAACTCTGCCATGGAACCCTGCTCGCCAAGTACACCATTGGCATATATAGTCATCTTGTATCTTCCATTAGTCGCCTTTTCGAACTTTTCACCAAGTTCCTTCATAGCTTTATACTGTGGATGATTCTCATTCTGGTTAAATGCTACTCTTATAATCTTTACTTCCTGACCGTCTGCACTGTCAGTTGAACACCCTGTAAGTGTAAGACTGGCCAGCATTGTTATGCATAATACTAATGCTATTATTTTCTTGCCCATAAATTCCTCCATATCTGATACATTTCAACCATCAGTCATAAACCCTGATAAACAACTGACAGCTTTGCTCTTATGCATCTGCCTGATTACTTTAAAAGCTCTAAGCTTACCTTGACTACAACCTTTCTTACTTCCATGGGTTCTCCATCTGCAACCTGTGGTCTGTGTACATCTGTTGGAAAGAATACACAGAAACATCCTGGTGTTGAGGTGATAAAGCCTTCATTTTCTACCTTCTTGTAGAATATAAGATCTCTTTCATCGAATCTTTCATCCACCTCATAATTTCCTGTATCTGGTGTAAAGCCTAACTTTTCTCTTCCTGTTACAAGGAACTGGACATCTAAGTACTTCTCGTGAACCTCTGGTTTTCTGTCACTTACTGGTTCTGTCATAGCATCGAATACCTGCGCATATAACTGTTTACCTTCTATTTCATATACACCTGTTTCCATTTTAGTAAAATCATTGCTCTTTAAATATTCTATAGCTCTCTGTACTGCCTTTGGATAATTAGAATAATCATCCTGTGTGTGAATTGATGAAAATATCATCTCTGCTCCCTTCTGTCTGCCTTTCACATGCAGACATTTCGTATTTAATTCAGTATTTAATTCAGTATTTAATTCAGTAATGACGCTTTAAACGCTTATTTACTGGATATTATTTCTGCTTTTATTCTCCATAGCATGAACCATATTAACTATCAGCTTGTGCGAAGGAACTGGAACTCCAAGTCTGTCTCCCGCCTTCACAACTGCACCACTTATTGTATTAACCTCTGTAAGCCTTCCTGCCTTTAAGTCTGCATATATAGAAGTTCTTCCTTCTGGAGAGTTGATAGATGTATTTCTTACTCTCTCAATCATCTCATCTTCATCAAACTCAAGTCCCATGGCCTTTGCTACCTGCATTGCTTCTTTTATAAGTGTAACTGTCATATTCCATGCATATTCATCCTCTGCGATAAAGCCGATAGGCACCTGAAGCACTCCTGTTAATGCACTAAGTGAGACATTCGTAAAAAGCTTATCCCATATAAGCTGTTGTATGTTACTGTAAATGTGTGTATCAAAACCACATGCATCAAAACATTCCTTTACTTTATCAAGCATACTGTTTTTATCTTCTACAAGCATGCCAATGTTAGTCTTACCCTTACCGCCTCTTCTTACATATCCGTTATCAAGAATAGCTCCATTATCTTCTGTTGTTCCTATAACAATTCTTTCCTTAGGAACAAACTCTTCAATAATATCTTCGTGTCCGGCACCATTCTGAAGAGTTAAAACATAAGTATTATCGCCGATTATAGCCTTATTTTCCATAAGAGCAGCTCTAGAATATAATGCCTTGACAAATATAATAACAAGATCAACCTCACCTATTCCTTCGCTGCTAAGCAATGCCTTTGGATGATATATGACATCTTTATCATTCTCATATAGCTTCAATCCATCTGCATTAATCTTTTCAACAAGTTCTTCCTTCTTATCTATCATATAAACATCATTGTTTATTGAAAGATGGCCTCCATATATAGAACCCATAGCACCAGCTCCAAGTACTGCTATCTTCATAGTGATCCTCCATTCTTGCGCTGCTTCTTTGCGCATCTCAAGTTTGTGCGAAGTACAAATCTTGCGTGTGAAAAATCTTATTTTTCACACTAATCCTCCATTTCTGAACCGTAATACTTCTTATTATACAATATACTTTATATATAGCATACTTTGAAATCCAGCCGGTAATATTATCACCTGTTTAAAAGCCTCTATAATAATCACAGTCATCAGTTTCCTCTATATAATCATAGTCATCAGCTTTTACAGACTTACCGGCTGATTATCAACCGTAACGCTTTTCTATATTATCTTGTAAATTCAGCAAGTCCTTCGATTGCATATGCTCTGATAGGGCATGAATCTAATCCATAGATTGGAAGTGGTGAATATGACATGAAGAATGTATCCTGTGAAAGCTTATCAAGATTCTTTAATACTTCAAGGAATACTATGTTTTCTGCCATACAGATATCGTGGAAAGGCTTAACATCTTCGTTGCAATTCTCAATTGAAACTCCATCACCAAAGCCTACACACTTAATCTTGTGGTCTACACACCACTGTGCTGTTTCACCATTAACTAATAATCTCTGATCCTTATCTGTATTAGTATCAGGTGTGAATGGATCAATCTTATAAGAAGAATCTATGATAAGAATATCTCCTTCCTTAACCCAGCCCTCTGTTGCCTTATCAAGGTCTGCTGCACTGATGTGCTTTCTATGAGGAAGTGTTTCCTTGAAATCTACATATATTGCTCTTCCCATAAATGTTGTAAGTGGAAGCTCTGCAACTGATGGCCAGTTATCATCATGATGATAAGGACACTCACAATGTGTTCCAAGGTGGCTTGTAAGATCCATAGCTGTATGGAAATCAGGGATTGGTCCACCTGTATTATATCTGATAAGATGGCATCTTCTCGACTCTGTCTTTGGGTCTAATGGCTTTGTAAGATCGATCACCTTTAATCCGTTTCCTAAATCAAATGTTGTATTCATAATATTTTTCCTCCTTAAACTTTGTTATTCATTGTTTTTTAGTTTTTAGTATTTGTTAACTTTTTGTCTTTCCTTTTGACATTTGCAGTATACCAGTATACCGGTATATAATCAATTATCAAAATTCTATAAATTTATATGTTATTTTTTATGCACTTTTAACAATTCAGCGTTGTTTTTGAAATACTTTATGCAAATATTATTTTTGATTTTTATTTAAGTTTGATAAATAATTGTCAATATATAGTGCTGTTCAAAACTAATGAAGTGAAGAATTTTTATACTTTTGTCAGGGATTTTTGTATTTTTTGACACTTTATTTTATATGGTGTAATATTAAGAAACTGTCTTAAAAATCTATTTTAAAATACATCTTATTAGAATAACTATATATTCTTAGCAAATGATATATTTTCTACTAATAGATAGAAATGGAGAACTTTATGAACACTTCTACATCATACTGGCTGAAAAAAGGCATACACAATGGTATGCCAATAGCCCTTGGATATCTGGCTGTATCCTTCACTCTTGGTATAGCTGCCAAAAATGCTGGATTAACAGCACTGCAGGCTGCCCTGGCAAGTATAACCTGCCACGCATCTGCTGGAGAATTCGCCGGATTCACGCTTATAGCCGCACTCGCCACATATACAGAAATAGCTGTCATGGAGCTTATAATCAATGCACGATACTTTCTTATGTCGTGTGCGTTAAGCCAGAAGCTTGACAACAAAATGCCTTTTTTTCACAGACTGATCATGGGACTTTTTGTTACTGATGAAATATTTGGATTATGTGTATCTGTTCCTGAAAAGCTTAATCCAGCCTATATGTATGGTATGGTGCTTGTTGCATCCCCAGCCTGGGTTCTTGGAACCTACTTTGGTGTACTTTTTGGAAACATACTTCCAGCAAGCATCGTAAGTGCGCTAAGTGTCGGACTATATGGAATGTTTATTGCTATCATCATTCCACCAGCAAGAAAGAACAAAATTGTAGCTTGCGTTGTTGCTATATCTATGATTATAAGCTGCATATTCTCTTATGCACCTGTTGTCAGTTCGATATCATCTGGAACACGTATTATTATCCTTACAGTAGTTATTTCACTAGCGGCTGCTGTATTGTTTCCTGTTAAAGAAAACGAATGTTAAAACTAAAGGAGCTAAAAGAAATGCTTTTACATAATACTTATATATACATACTTATAATGGCAGCTGTAACATACCTTATCCGAACACTGCCGCTTACACTTATCAGAAAAGAAATCAAGAATACAACCATCAAGTCTTTCCTGTATTATGTACCTTATGTAACACTGGCAGTTATGACATTTCCTGCCATACTTGAATCTACAAACAGTGTTATATCCGCCGCTATTGCATTTGTGATAGCTATTGTACTTGCCTGGATGGGAAAAAGTCTTTTTCAGGTTGCTATGTTTAGCTGTGCTGCTGTATTCATAGTTGAACTTCTTATGAGATTTATTGCTGGTTAATTGTATACTGTCAATTATTCCACGCATTATGCTTATTTTCAATATAGCGCTTATTTACTGTTTACTGATACTATAATAAACTGATAAAAATATACTAAAGGCAATATATTAAAAGCATATACTAAAAAAAACTGCTATAGTGATTACAACTAATCAACTATAGCAGGTTTTAATAACTTCACAGAACCTTAAATCAACATATATCAGGGTTTATATTATGGAGGGTTCTGTATTATGGGCAAATCTTCTGATAAGCCTTGAAGTTATCAGCATATTAATCAAACCTTCTTATCTTTTATCATATAAGATAAGAGCAATCATCTCAACAGGCTCGTTACCTATCGCCTCTATTCCATGACCTTCACCTGAACCTGTAAATGTAACATCTCCAGCTGTAACTGTCTTTATAACACCATTATCATTATACTTTGCTGTACCGCTTAATATATAATAGGTTTCTGACTCACCATTATGGATATGGTATCCTATAGCAGAACCTGGATATACTGTTGTATGTCCAAATACTCTGCCTGTTTTATACATCTCATCCTCTCCATTAAGAAGACTTCTTACAAGTATTTCTCCAGTTCCATTGAAGGGACTCGGTTTTTTATCATATATTTTATCATCTCTTTTACGAACCATACATATCTCCTTTCCTGTCAGTGCAGACTCATGTTTATATAATCAACATTACATAGCATAGACATCTGCTCTGACAGTATTTTCTTACTATATTTTTATCAATACACTTATACACCTTATTAATTTACTGTATCTATTGGGGGAATATTATTTATTATATTTCTTAGCCATATCATTGAATTCTTCTTCTATTCCAATATAGTAGTTAAGCCCCATGTCAATCCACTTTGGCATATCTTCTTTTGGCATGCCACCCATATCGTGTTCATCATGGAATACAGTATTGCGGTCTTTTAAAGTTTCCTTACCATATACATACATACCAAACATAGATGCTTTCTCAAATACGTGGCATGTTACAAAGTTAAATCCATAAGGAATAACATCATCAAGGTTAATATCTGCCTTGCCATTCTTACTCATAACATCCGGCCACATCTTCCAGCCCTTAACTTCCTTACTTACCTTTTCAGCTTCCTCTATAGTCTTAAGACCAATAATAAGTGTCATAACATCAACACCCATATCCTTTGCCATAGCCTCAGCAGCCTTACATCTTTCAATAGCCTCATCTATACCATATTCAAGCTTACATTCTGTACGTGCTATAACTAAGAAATCTGTTCCCTTTGCAGCCTCAAGACTTGCTGCAACTTTTGCAAGCCATTTTTCTCTTGAAACAACTTCATGCTTGATATCTCCATCCTTATATCCGTTCATCATTGCAAAACCCCATCTGTTCCAGCCTCTGATGCCTGTTGTATCATCGATAGTACAGCCTTTTGCTCCTGCATTTATAAGTCTTTTTATAAGTCTGTATGTAGTAAGTGGAGTATCTCCGAATCCATCATCTGCATCTACTATAAGTGGAAGTGATGAATAGTTACATATTCTTTCTGTTGACTGTACAAGGTCATCTGCTGTTATAAGACCAATATCCGGAAGACCTGCAACACTTTCTGCAAGCTGTCCACCACTTAACATAAGTGCCTTAAAGCCCGTGAGTTCCGCTGCTCTTGCAGTTCTACAGTCCCATACACATGGTGCAAAGATCTGCTCGTTTTTTACTAATTCCTTAAATGATGTTGTTTCTTTCTTAATATACTCTTCTTTCATAATTCTTTATTCCTTTCTGCTGATATGTTTATAGTTTTTTACTGATATTTTATAACACTTTAAGCTGCTATAGGATACATAATGTTGCCAAGTACTAAGGCAAGTGCGAGTGCAAGTAATGTAATAACAACTGTTACTACGAATAAATATTTATAGCCTTCCTTGTATGAAACTCCTGATATAGCAAGGACTGCAACGATACCGCCGCTATGAGGAAGACTGTCAAGACCTACAGATGCAATAACACCTATTCTGTGCATTATAGCTGGATTAACTCCCATAGCCATAAATGGTTCTGCAAGTACTGAAAGTGTTGTTGAAAGTCCTCCCATACCTGATGCATTAAGTCCACATAATAATGTAGTAGCAATACCAAATATAATAAGTGGATTACCACCTGATGTACTAAAGTTAAGAATTCCATTAACAATCTGGTTAAATCCTGGTGCTGCTTTAACCACTAAACCTATGGCTACTATAGCTGATGCATTGATAGTTGTAACTGCTGCACTGCTGACTGCATCTGTAAGCAGCTTCTGTACTCCTGTAATATTCTTAAAGAATAATATACAGCAAAGAACAATTCCTGATAAAAGTGCAACTGATATATCCTGCTTTAATACATTCAGTACAACTGCTACACATACGATAGGAAGAATAGCAAGTACTACATTAGGCAGCTTTCCATTTGCTTCCATCTCATCTGTCTTTGCAAGAACTTTGGATGTTTCTTCATCAACAATAAAACCTTCTCCATTTTTCCTGGCCCTGTTTGACTCCCACATAAGATAAACCAGAATAAGTGCAAGTGTAAAAACACCACATACAACGCCAACTACTGGAGCTGCCATAGCATTAGTTGGAAGAAATGATGATGGAATAATATTCTGCACCTGAGGATTACCCGGTAACATTGTTACCCATGTGAATATACCAGCACCAATTGTTGCAGGTATAAGTTTTCTTGGCATATCAGCTTCCCTGAATACCGCAAGTGTGATTGGATAAAGGGCAAAACATGAAACCATGGCAGATACACCACCATAAGTTAAAAGTCCACCAGCGATTACGATAGCTGGTATGGCAAACTTAACACCAAGCTTACCAATAATAAATGAAGCTATTGACCTTGCTGCTCCTGTAATATCCATGACCTTTGAAAGAATGGCACCTAACAACAGCATAAGCCATGATGATTTAACAAAGTTTGCAAATCCAGTCATATAATCACCTGTCATAGTTGATACAACTGGAAGTCTGCTGAAAAGTGCTATAAATATAACACTGATTGCCGCTGCATATACAACCGGCACTTTCTTTAATGTAAGGACTAGTAACAATGCAAGTCCTACGAGAATGATTATCATATCCATATGATTGTCCTCCTACAATTTCCTTTTAATCTTATAGCGTATGATTGATTATATTTACACGCTATTGGATCTGTACTAAATACTTTTATACAAATCTGTCATTGATTAAGAAATGCTAAATCCATGCTTTCATAATATGCGCGCTTATTTTTACTTGCATTATTTGCATACCTCTTGTGTAACTGTAGTATACAACAGTTATTTAAGTTTGCGCAATGCTTAATTTTCTATAATTTTTTCATTATATTTTTGTGCATTTTCACCAATACATTGTTTTGATTTTACATGTAATTTCATATAAGTGTCCTTTTCGAATTATATTAAAATCCATAAAAATAAACATTATTTTTTAGATACACATCAATTCTTTAGCTATCTCACCAGCTTTTTTATAAATGTTTTAACAATTTATCTGTTGCTAATCAGCTTATATTAGTGTAATATAATAGATGTATACATCAGTTATTAAACGCGATACATTATAAAACAATAATGTGTATTTTAACACATTATCATTCTCTAACATGCATTTATATTAAACGTAAAACATGAATAGAGAAAAATCTACGTAGAAACGGAGAATTATTATGGCAAATACAGAAAATATGTCCAAAAAGGGATTAAAAGAACAAACATACCTCACGCTAAAAGAAAGAATGGTTGATTGTGTATACCCACCTGGATCTCTTATTAACGAAGCACAACTTGCTGCTGATCTTAATCTCAGCCGTACACCAATAAGAGAAGCCATAAGCAAGCTTGAAATGGAAGGCTTTGTCCAGATTCTGCCTAAAAAAGGTATATACGTTACTAATATAACTTTCAATGATGTAATACAGGTTTTCCAGACACGACTAGAAATCGAACCAATAGCTCTTAAGCTTGCTGCTCCCCATCTTCCTAAGGAAGGGCTTACCCTATTCTGTCAAAAGTTCGAAGAACCTGTTACAGATATACATAACAGCTTCCGCCTTGATACTGCTATGCATCTTTTTATTATTGAACATTGTGGAAACAAATATATAATTGACATGATGCAGCGCGTTTTTGAGGAAAATACAAGGATAATAATTTCAAGCAAACAGAATCAGGCTCATATACATGATGCCAAGCATGAACATATGGAAATCCTTAACTTGCTGATTAACGATAAATATGCTGAAGCTGAGGCTGCCATGAGAACTCATATCGAGGAATGTAGAAGAGCTGCTCTGGATTACTTTTTAAACAATCAGGTATATACTTCATCAACAAACAGCTCATCTTATATAAAAGAGCTTGAAAAATACTCTTAATATACAGATTATAAATATTATCGTATTAAAAATTGTTAAACCCCAGCCACATATGCACTAAGCATCTGTGACCGGGGTTTAATAACTTAATCCGACATCTTTTTACAATCTATTTTTTCTTATAATTAGCAATACCAAATATCGCACATAACAATATGCATGCGAATATCATCCATCCTACAAGATATGATGTTCCAAGCTTTGCGAATGTATCGTAATATCCCTTAAGATATACAATTACAATAATCGCCGGAAGTATATAACTCATATAGAATCTGAAACATTCAGGGAACTTTATGCCCTTACCTGTATTAGCTTCCTGTCTGAAGCCTTCCCAACCCCAGCCATTCTTCTTTGTACAGAATAACACAAATATCATACTTCCAAGTGGAAGAAGATTATATGATACAAGAAAATCTTCAAGATCCATAATACCAGTTCCTGGACCAAGTGGTTCAAAACCTGAAAGCACATTAAAACCTAATACTGCTGGAAGTGAAAGCAATGACATAAACACAATATTCCACAACACAACATTTTTTCTTGAATACCCCTTAAGGTCTATGTAAAACGAAATAATATTCTCGAATACAGCTATAACCGTTGAAAGCGCCGCAAACGACATAAATATAAAGAATGCTGTTCCCCATACTCTTCCACCAGTCATGCTGTTAAACACATTCGGCAGTGTCTTAAAAAGCAGTGAAGGACCTGCATCAGGCTGTACGCCAAATGAAAAACATGCTGGTATAATAATAAACCCGGCCATAAGTGCAACGAATGTATCAAGTACTACTATGCTGACAGCTTCGCCACCTATGGTTCTATCCTTCTTCATGTAGCTTCCGAAGATCTCCATAGCACCAATACCTACACTAAGTGTAAAAAATGCATGTGTCATGGCATCAAATATAACAGGACCTATACCTCTTGCTTTAATAGTATCAAGATTAGGAACAAGATAGAACTTAACACCCTCTGATGCACCTGGTAAAACAAGCGAATGTATCGCAAGAACAATAATAAGCACTATAAGACATGTCATCATTACCTTTGTTATCTTTTCAATACCCTTTTCCAGTCCAAGCGCACACACACCAAAGGACAACAATATCGCTATCATCATCCATACAATCATGACTCCAGGATTACCTAACATATTGCCAAACTCTGCGGTTATCTGCTCTGAGCTGACACTTGTAAGCGCACCGCTTGCTTCCTTGAATGCATAATAAAGCATCCATCCGGCTACCATAGTATAGAAAGCCATAAGAATATAACTTCCAACTACTGATACCCACTTAAAATAATGCCACTTGCTGCCTTTTTTCTCTAGTACCTCATATGCTCTGGCTGCACCCTTTCCACTTCCTCGTCCTACCGTAAACTCAGCACACACAATAGGAAAACCTAGAATAGCAAGGAACACAAGATATATCAGTACAAATGCTGCTCCTCCGTTAATTCCACATATGTATGGAAACTTCCATACATTGCCAAGCCCTACTGCGCACCCGGCTGACACAAGGATGAAACCTAGTCGCGATCCAAACGTTTCTCTTTCTTTCAAAACAAAACCTCCAATATTAACTTTTGTATATTCGACATACATATATTCCGTATGATATTCTGCACAATATTCATCACTATATTCTGCACAACTCATACATACAACTAACGTGCCATAGCTGCCTTAACAAGATGCTTTGCAAGCACAGATGTAGTAACTGAACCAACTCCACCTGGAACAGGTGTTGCAATTGCTGCAATATCTGTGATAGCGTCAAAATCAACATCTCCACACAGATTTCCTTCCTCATCTACATTAATGCCAACATCAACTACAATGGCACCCTCAGCTACATAATCCTTCTTAATCATACGTGCTGCACCTGCTGCCGCAACAAGTATCTCGGCATTCCTGCAGGTACCTTCCATATCAACTGTCTTTGTATGACATACTGTAACTGTTGCATTGCGCTTCATAAGAAGCATAGAAACAGGTTTTCCTATAACAAGACTTCTTCCTACAACTGTTACCCTTTTACCCTTTATATCAATACCAGCATAATCCAACATCTCAATGACTGCCTCTGCTGTACATGGTGCATATCCACTCTCATCACCAGCATATACCTTAGCTAAGTTAAGAGGTGATATACCATCAAGATCTTTTCTTGGATCTATTTTGTTTTCAATCTGCTTTTCATCAAGCTGCTTTGGAAGTGGTCTTAACATAAGAATACCATCTATGTCAGGATTCTCGTTAATCTTATCGAACTCAGCCTGAAAAGTCTCATTATCTATATCAGCATCAAATATATATGTTGTACATCTGACTCCTACCTTATCCATCTTTTTAACAGCTCCTCTTTCATATGAGCAGTCATCTGGTCTTTCACCAACCCTGATAATAGCAAGGTGTGGAAGCGGACCTTCTATACTTTTAACTTGTTCCATAAGCTTTTCATTAATGGCATTAGCTACTGGAAGTCCTTTTAATATCTCCATTATCTATGTATCTCCATATTTGTTATTTAAATATATTTTATTTTGTTGTGATTTTTATCATAATTACAACTACACGTATATGTCTGGCTATCTCACACAATCCATAACTCTGTCATACACCTCATCTGCCATCTGATTACCTCTGATGATAAGTTCATCTGCCCTGGTATTCATATCATCTGCCACATCAGTGTCCTTCATAAGTTTTGTGTTTATGTATACATTAAGTGAAGCTCCGTTTAGTGCTGCCTTACACATCTGTACACCTACTCCCGCATCACTTATAGCTAACCTGCTTCCAATAACAGATATCCTGTCTATAAGTCCAATAGCTTCAACTATAACCTCCATCATGGAAAGTGGTGCTTCACTTGCTGCTATAAGCGCTTTTTCCATAACCTCTTCACGATACTTTAACTGCTCATCAGTATCTTTAGGAAGACCATACGCCTCCGATAAAGGCTTAAAGGCTTTGGCATCCTTATCCATACATTCTGCCAGTTCTTTAGTCAGGTCATTTGCACGTACTATAAGTTTTTCAATTTCATCCTGATATTCGGCATATTTTTTCTTTCCTGTTGTAAGTGCAAGAACCATGTTACCAAGTGACATGCCAACTGCTGCAACATAACCACATGCACCGCCTCCTCCTGGAACTGGTTCCTTTGATGAAAGCACATTAAGGAATTCGTTCATATTCATATCTGTCATCATATCTCTTTCTCCTTTACAGACCATTATTCTGCCAGTATCTGAAGTGTATCATTTTATTTAACTATAATTCAATCTCTCCTGTAAACACGGTAGCTGCCGGACCTTCCATATATACATCCCCGCTTTCTTCATCCCATGTTATCTTAAGGTCTCCTCCTAGAAGGTGAACTGTTACATCCTTACTGTCACACATACCATTAAGAACTGTAGCAACAACTGTCGCGCATGTTCCTGTTCCACATGCGAATGTCTCACCAGAACCTCTCTCCCACACTCTCATGTTAAGAGTCTTTCTGTCTAATACCTGTACGAACTCTGTATTGATTCTTTCTGGAAATGCCTTATGATTCTCAAAGTATGGTCCAACCTTTTCTATATCGAATTTTGTTATATCTATATCGTTATCAAGATATACAATATCATGTGGGTTGCCCATAGATACACCTGTTATATCATATGATTTTCCATCCACCAGTATTGCTTCATTAATAACTGCATTTTCCACATTATCAAGTGCTTTAACAGCAAGCGGACACAGTTTGGCATCATTCTTATATGTATTCCTGTAAGCTGCCTTATATTCTACTAAAGCATTAACATCTACAGGCACCTTTGAAGCCTCAAGTTCAGGTTTTCCCATATTAACTACTACAGAAGCTACCTTGCCATCATCTCCAACATTTAACTTAAGTATCTTAATACCTGCCAATGTCTCTACATTGACTGTTGTCTTATCTGTAAGGCCATTGTCATATACGTACTTTCCTACACATCTTATTCCATTTCCACACATCTGTCCCTGTGAACCATCTGCATTATACATCTCCATAAAAAAGTCTGCCTTATCAGATGGCTTTATAAGTATAAGTCCATCAGAACCTATTCCAAAATGTCTGTCACTTACCCTTACAGCCACCTCTGATGGGTTTGCCAGAGGTAACTTAGTGCAATCCACATATACATAATCATTGCCTGCACCCTGCATCTTTGTAAACTTCATATCAATCTCCATTTCTTTATGTGAAAATGATTATCCTATTGAGTATAATTCTTCTCACACCTAATATAATATTTCTATATTCTGCTGTAATGTCAGCCTCAGGAGGTATTCAAAGCCTTACTGATATATACCTTAACTACTCTTCTGTCCCTACACATCTGCATATATACTTAACACCATCGTTGCTGACTCAACCATAGTATTACCGCTATCCATACTACACTTCTGGATATACCTGAACGCATCCTGCTCTGTCATATTATTTCTTTCCATAAGCAGATGCTTTGCGTTATCTATTATTTTCTGTTCTTTTGGGCTTCTCTGCCTTGGTGTTGTACGGGCCTTTCTTCTTTTTCTTATCTGCGACTGCAGCATAATCTCTATGGTAGATAACAGATCATTTACCTTGATAGGCATAGCTACACATACAACATTGCTATCCTGACAGTCCTCCCACAGATTCTGTGACGCAACGAGCAGCAGTTCAAAGCTTTTAGGTTTATATTCGCATAATTCTGAATAAATCATATTATCTGAAAGCTTATAACCACTTATAATGATGCCGTCAGACAATGCATCTGCCTGATTGATAACCTGTGCCCCACTTGTACAAGGAACTGCCACATCATATCCCTTACGAACCAGGAGACTTCTTACAGCCCTTGCCTCCTCTATCTTCGGAAATGCAACAATCAATGTAGACATATTCTAACCTCGTATATTAAAACTTATAAAGATATTCATCAAGTTCCCACTGTGTAACCTGAGTCTTGTAATCATCCCATTCCTTTAGCTTGGCTTCCGTATACTTTGTTGTAATATGCTCTCCAAGAACACCACATATAAACTTATCCTCATTAAGATACTTTATCGCATCATAAAGATTATCTGGCAGTATTTCTATTCCTGCCTCTTTTCTTTCCTCTTCTGTCATCTCAAATATATTGCAGTCAACACTGGCTGGAACCTCCAGCTTATTCTTAATACCATCAAGACCTGCGGCAAGACATGTAGCAAGTACAAGGTATGGATTAGCCGAAGGATCAGGGTTTCTAAGCTCCACCCTTGTTCCATTTCCTCTTGATGCTGGTATTCTTATAAGTGGACTTCTGTTAGTTGCTGACCATGCTATATATACAGGTGCTTCATAACCTGGCACAAGTCTTTTATATGAGTTAACAAGCGGATTAGTAAGAGCTGTCATACCCTTTGCATGCTTCATGACACCCGCTATGAAATGATATGCATCCTCTGATAATCCAAGCTTGTCAATATCATCTGCAAATATATTCTTTCCATCCTCTGTAGCAAGAGACATATTAACATGCATTCCAGAGCCGTTAATACCATACTTTGGCTTAGGCATAAATGTTGCATACAATCCATGTCTTTTAGCTATAGTCTTTACTGTAAGCTTGAATGTCATAATATTATCTGCTGTCTTTAAAGCTTCATCATATCTGAAATCTATCTCATGCTGCGCTGGTGCAACTTCATGATGGGAAGCCTCTATCTCAAAGCCCATATCTTCAAGAGTAAGAACCATATCACGTCTTACATTCTCTCCAAGGTCTGTAGGTCCTAAATCAAAATAACCTGCCTTTTCATGGGAAAGTGTTGTTGGAAGTCCATTATCATCTGTATGGAAAAGGAAAAACTCACATTCCGGTCCAACCTCGAATATATATCCCATATCCTTAGCTTCATTAATCACTTTCTTAAGTATCCATCTTGGATCACCCTCGAATGGCTTACCATTTGGTGTATATACATCGCATATAAGTCTTGCAACCTTTCCCTGTTGTGGTCTCCATGGAAATATTTCAAATGTATCATAATCAGGGTATAGATACATATCAGACTCTTCTATCCTTACGAAGCCCTCTACTGAAGAACCATCAAACATACATTTGTTATCCAGTGCTTTGCCAAGCTGGCTTGAAGTAATAGCCACATTCTTTAGCACTCCAAACATATCTGTGAACTGAAGTCTGATAAACTCAACGTCCTCTTCCTCTACCATTCTAAATATATCCTGCTTAGTATATTTCATATAGTAACCATCCTTTCCTGCTGTACGCACACATACTAAGATTAATATACTACAGAATACATTTACTTGTATACATACTTTCTTAAAAAACTAATATTATTAAGTAATTATTATACATTATATGTGCATATATTATACCAATTATATATGTCATTTTATATAACGGAGAAACCTTATGAATATAATCAATCGCAAAAACAGCAGCAATGCTGTCAGCAATATTAAAAATATAACACACCTTAAGCTTTCTGTACTCTTATCCTCCATACTTCTCATGCTTGCCTTTGCTTTTTTTATCTACGCAAGCTTTAACCCTAAAGACACTGCTGCCAGTTCTAAAAAAGCTGTTTACTCGGATTCTGGTTCGGGTTCTGATTCCAATTCTGGTTCGGATTCTGGTTCTAATTCTAGTTATAACTCTGGTTCGGATGGTATTAATGGGGGTTCTATCAAAGGAAACTGTGTCGCTGGCAAGAAAGCACTTCCTATATACTGTATACAGACTGATGAAAAAAAGATATCTATATCATTCGATGCCGCCTGGGGTGCTGATGATACGATAAAGCTGCTTGATATTCTTGATAAGCACAATGTCAAGACAACATTTTTTATGACAGGCGGCTGGGTTTCTACATATCCTGATATGGTTAAAGAAATATATAACAGAGGTCACGACCTCGGCAATCATAGCGAGAATCATAAGGAAATGAGCAAACTGAATGCCTCTGAACAGAAAGAAGAAATAACCGCAGTTGATAATAAAATCAAAGAACTTACAGGATATGACTGCTTTCTATTCAGACCACCTTATGGTGACTATAATTCACTGCTTATCAACACCGTATACGGCTGTAACCACTATCCTGTGCAGTGGGATGTAGACTCCCTTGACTGGAAAGACTACGGCGTTGACAGCATAATAAAAACCGTCACCAGACATAAAGCTCTTGGTAACGGTTCTATAATTCTTATGCATAATGGTGCGAAATTCACTGCCGAAGCCCTTGATACAGTACTCACAAGCCTTGAAGAACAAGGATATGAGATTGTTCCAGTATCACAGCTTATCATCCGTGAGAACTTCCATATGGATGGAACTGGACGGCAGATTGGGGATTGATTGCTTATTATAACTATTAATTATCTATTCCTAAGTCATATATAATGATGTCGGGGTCAAAAGTCCCCGACTTTGATAGCCTGCATACATAAATCTAAGCGACTTTATTATTATAATCTGTGACAAACACCTCACTTGCTATTGCTCTTGCTGCCTCTACAATCTTCTCAAGACGAACCATAACTTCATCTGAAAAGTACTTTTCACCACATTCCTCACATTCCTCACATGGAACATTTTTTATTATGATTATGCAATCATCAAAAGTAACAACATGTGTCGTTACTGATGGTCTCGTTGTCTTACATTTACAATAAAAACACATATTTATCGTTCCCTCCTTGTCTTCATATCTAGTTCGAACTTATCTGTATTAGGATAATAGGCTGTTATTATATATATGTTTTCCCCATCATATCCTATTACAACATGTATAACTCTATTATTTAATGTATACCCAAACATCAAGCAGCTTGGATTAGGATAATCATTTGGATAATCTTCTATAATCTCTCCAAGAAAATTATACAACTCAATCGCATTTTCTTAATGCGTTAAAGATACATTATAGAAACTTACATCTATATCCCCCTGTAAATGTTTCACCTCCTGCCAGCTCGTTGCCCCATTCTCTGGCAGCAAGACTTCCGTCTGAATCTATGGCATCTGTTCTTCCGTACCATGGTTCTATACACACGAATGGTACTCCTTTTCCTGCTGCTGACCATAGTCCGAAAACAGGAGCATTAAACATAACTTCTACAACTGGTTCACAATCCTTACTTAAGCTCACTCTCTTAATACCACTGTTTTCAACAATGAGAGCATCTTTGTCAAAAAACTCCTTTGTGATTGTAACATTGTTGTTTACAAGCGTAAGATAATGTTCCTCCGGCATAAGAAGCCCATCCTCTGATAACAGCTTATAAGCCACATTATCATCCTCAGTATCAAATCTTAACTGTGCTCCTATAGCATTATCGCCGCATACAAATGCCGGATGTCCACCTATACTAAAATACATAACATCATCACCAGTATTCTTTACTTCCCATATTGTACTTATATTATTTCCACTAAGTCTATGAGTTATCATCAGTTCAAAATCAAAAGGATACTTTTGCTTTGTTGCTTCACTTGATGTCATCCTCATTATTATCACGTTATCTTCCTTATGGACCAATGTGAATTCAGAATCTCTTGCAAAGCCATGCTGTGTCATATGATACTCTTTTCCTTTATATACAGAAGTATCATTCTTATATCTTCCTACAAGTGGAAAAAGAACTGGTGTATGTCTTTTCCATGCATCTGGATTGCCGTTCCATATATACTGCTTTGAATCCTGCTTTCTTACTACAGATATTATCTCACATCCTTTTGAATCAATTATTACATCAAAATCGTCATTATAAAGTTTATACTGCATACTCTTTTACCCTCTCACTATATTTTAATCAAAATACTATTTATGATAATAGAATCAGAATGTATCCTGACTCTTATATCATTTTAACATAATAATTGCTCTAATTACAATTATTACTATTGCTCATTATATATATCTTATATATTTATTGTATACATAAACAGGAGATATGCAGTCATCCCGCATATCTCCTGTTTGTTGTTACTATAATATTGGAAAGTTTTTATACTAATCACTTAGTATGTTTGTTTTATTTTATGATGTGAGTATCACACTTACATCATATTATACAGGCACAAATGTATTCTGCCTATACATGCTTATTTCTTGTAACCGAATTCTGGAATTTCACTCCATCTGTTACGGAAGTAATGAGCTACCATCTTAGGCTTTCTATCCCTTGTGAATAAGCCCTTCTTGTTACCCTGTACTCTGAGTAAGCTCTGGCTTGTAGCAAAATCTGCAAAATTCCATGCCTGCTCACCAACTACGAATTCGAATTCATCAAATACCTTATTGTTCATCTCATAATACTCAACCTGATATTCCTCTGTATACATAACAGATGTTGTATCGTGAAGTCCGCTGACAGTATCTGCACCATATTCTGTAAACATTACTGGTTTTCCAAGTTTGCCCCAGTCTGAAAGCTCCCTGCGAAGTCCTTTTTCAGAAATTTCAAGATCTGGTCCACCAAAATACCAGCCATAATAACGGTTAAGACATATAACATCGCTTAATTTAGAAGAGCAATCAGTATCAGCGGTTGTTCCCTGAACACTTACTAATGTACAAGGACGTTTCTGTGGATCGATTTCCCTTGCAAGGTCGTAGAGTGGTTTAAAGTAATCATAAGCTCCCTCTGCTGCTGAGTCTGGCTCGTTGGCAATACTCCACATAACAACGCAGGCATGGTTCTTATCTCTTGAAATAAGGTCTTTTATAACATCCTTATGATGCTCCTGTGTCTGAACACCATGTTCTTTATCAAATGTACCGATTCTTTCTCCACCAAAGTTAGCACCGCCACCAAACTGAAGATTAACACCTACTGCTGTTGTTTCATCAATAACAACAATACCTTCCTCGTCACATAATCTCATCATCTCTTCACTGTATGGATAATGGCTTGTTCTGAAGCTGTTAGCATGCTGCCACTTCATAATAGATATATCCTTTGTGTTCATAGGAAGATTAATTCCTCGTCCGTTAGGGAATGTATCCTCATGCTTTCCATAGCCCTTAAAGTAAAATGGCTTTTCATTTATAAGGAACTTAACTCCATCTACTCTTACACTTCTTACACCATATGGAAGAGTATATACATCTTCTCCTGCTGTAACCTTTATCTGATAAAGATAAGAATTTAATGGCTGCCAAAGCTTTACATTCTCAAGCTCAATCTTTCCCTGTGTTCCTGCTGCCTCTGCAACTTTTTTACCTTCAGCATCAAACACCTCAACCTTACAAGCTGTACTGTCCTTATCAACACCCACAATATCAACATCATAGTTAAGTACTGCTGATGGTGTTTCTTTTCCAAAGTCAATATCTGATGTTACAGTGATATCATTGATATAAGTCTTAGGTGTTGTGTATATCTTAACTGGTCTTGTGATACCGCAGTAGTTAAAGAAGTCAAAGTTAGGATTATTCTGAGGCTTTTCAGATGCTCCTGCACCCATTCCGCCCATAAGACCGCTCATCATATTAGCCTTACCACCAACTGGAAGAGTTGTATAATCAATAACATTATTAACTGCGATTGTAAGAAGATTATCACCATCCTCTAACACATCATTTAACTCAACCTCAAATGGAAGGAAGCCACCCTTATGCTCACATATTAAATTATCATTGAGATAAATTTTTGCATAATGTGTTACTGCTGCACATCTTAATACGATTCTCTGGCTCTTTACATATGATGGAACTGAAATGTTTCTCTGATAGAATACCCATCCGTAATGATCCCTGAAATCAGCTCCTTCCTTTAAATCGTTGTATGAAGCTGGAACTGGCATAGTATCTGCATCCTTTAATGGTGCTTCATACCATTTCTCATCAAAGCCATTGCCATTGTCTAACTTAAAATCCCATACTCCACTTAAGTCACTTAATAATCTTGATTCTGTTAAAATTGGATATAACATAATTAATTCCTCCTGTGATTTTAATAATTTTGTACAATAATTTTATTTTTCATTTCTCTTAATTCTAAGCTTCTCTGCATTCTCTTCAACTCTCTTCTTATTAAGAGGATATAAGAAACATAAAGCAAGTAAAAGTAATATCATTCCTCCTGCTGGTACAAGGCAGGTAATATTATATATTCCATCTACTACCTTCGGATCAAAGGCTGTTGCTGAAGTATATCCTATTATTGAAAGAAGTACTCCTGATAAACCTGATGAACAAGCCTGTCCAAGCTTTCTTGCAAATGAATATACTGAATAAATTGTTCCATCCTGACGGACTCCTGTCTGAACCTCTGACTCGTCAATTACATCTGTAATCATAGCCCATATAACCATATTAAACATTGAAGTTCCTATTGTAGCTACGATTATTAAGCCTACCCATACCCATACATTGTGTGTATGAATTATGAATAATAGTATGAATGAAGCTGCACTTATAAAGCATCCTATCATAGATAATTCTTTTTTACCTATCTTTGAAGCAAGCTTTACTATAAATGTTGAAAGTGCAAGTATAACAACTGTTCCTGCAAGACTTGCTATAGACATAGCCTTTATATTACCAAAGTAATTAGGATATACATAAGCATTCATGTTACTTAATGATAACTGTGCAAGTAAGAATACTAATGCACATACAATAATTCCTATTAAAGACTTATTATGAACAAGCTGCTTAATGAGTTCCTTAAATGAGAACTTCTGTGTATTCTGTTCTACCTTAACTCTTTCTGTTGTCATATGATAGCAGAGCATATAACATATAACTGCACCTATTGAGCAGATTAATGCTCCAATCATCATCTTTTCACCAGATAATACTGAATTACCGGCTGCATCTGTATAATATACTACAAGTGGTAATATAACACCTATAGCTGTCTGTGCAAGTGTTGCACCAATTGTTCTCCAGTTAGAAAGTGATGTTCTGTCTGTTGGGTTATCTGAAATTGCAGATGCCATTGAACCATAAGGAATGTTAACTCCTGTGTAACATACGCTTCCCCAGAGAAGATATGTGAAGAACATCCAGAATATCTTAAATCCCATTGGCATTCCCTTAAAATATGTTGCATACATCAGAAATGAAGCAACTGCAACCGGACCACACATACGTCTTATCCAAGGAGCGAACTTACCTTTCTTACCAGGTCTGCTTCTATCAACAATCTGTCCCATTGTTACATCTGTTATGGCATCAACGAATCTTGCTGCCATCATCATAAGTCCTACAAGTGCTGCTGAAACTCCCATAACGTCTGTGTAGAATTTAAGTAAAAACATTGCCGATAACAAAAACGTAAAATCATTACCAAAATCACCAAACATATAGCCCAGCTTATCCTTTATACCGAAAGGCTTTACCTTTCCATTAGTTTCTTTCATTGTATATCCTCCATTTCTGTACATACACATTCTTATATGCAATATGTACACCTTATATTTTTGCGTTGAATTCTTTTAAAGACCGTCTTTAAATATTTGTTTGCACCCCTTTGTGTGCTTGTTTTCTATGGTCTTATAATAACTTTTTTATACATTTTCTGTTATTACTATATTTAGTATTTATCGTACAATTTTTACCTGTACAATATTTATGCTAAAAATTATACCCTTTTATATTTAAATTATACTAACATGTCAGTTGCGTCTATATTGACATGTTAGTATTGCGTTTGTGACATGTTAGTTTATTATTTTATAATTGTTACAGACATTAAATTTATGTTTCACGCACATATCATAATTCAAAAAATTATTTTACAAATAATAATTATTAGATAATATTTTATACAACTTATGCTATAATATGATGTAAGTGTCAAAAGTAAATTTTGCCACTCACTGATGTATCAGGATTGCTACATTGCTATGCAATTCACGCAATCCTTAAACAACGCAAATATATAGCTTTGGGGGATATATATGGAATATAAAATATATTTAGATTATACAATTGAGCTTTTATCACAAATAAAAATTCCATCCTACATTATTGACACTCCTTACATATGGGATAGTCAGATTGATGGTGAACTTAGAAATAACATTTTCACCCAGAATGCTTATAAGAATAATGAAGAAAACTTCAGCCAGTTCATCAGCTCCTATAACAGGGATAATGCTGCATTATTTATACATGACAGCTTTTCATGTGAATATATACATATTAAGCTTCCAGACAGCACAAAAATATTCATAGCAGGTCCATTTTCATTTGAACGGTTCACTAACCAGAGAATATTTGACTTATGTTCTTACAATTCAGTCCCTACGCAGTATAATGAGTTTATGCAGCTTTACTACTCTGCTCTGCCAGTATTTGCTGATGAACGCTGTATTACAGCTATTATAAGCTGTCTTTGCAGCAAGCTTTGGGGTAATAATTATACTATTGAAAAAAAACATGTACTTAATAAGAATTCAACCCCATATATGTATAAAGAAAAGGCACCTGAGCCTACAAAAAAATCTATCGAAGCTCTGGAAACCCGCTATAAAAATGAAGCATTTCTTATGGAATGTATAGCACATGGAGATTACAGGTCAATTGAAAGTATGGAACATCTTAACACTGCTGATATAAAGCCACGCTTATCTGACTCTATACGTGACAGAAAGAACTTTATGATTATACTAAATACAATCTGCCGTAAAGCTGCTCAGACTGCATATATACATCCGGTACATCTGGATGAAATATCGCGCAAATTTGCAATTAAAATTGAAGACTGCACATCAATCGCACAGCTTGAAGTATTAGAAAATGAAATAACAAGAAAATACTGTCTTCTTGTCCAGTCACACTCATTACGGACATATAGCAAGCCTATACAGAATATAATCAACTATATATCCTTCAATCTCACAGCTGATTTAAGCCTTAACGCTTTATCAGAAGAGTTTATGTTAAACAGCAGTTATTTATCAACGCTCTTTAAAAAAGAAACCGGAGTAACTCTGACGAACTTCGTAAACAATAAAAGAATTGAGCATGCAATATATCTGCTCAACACAACACAGTCAGCCATTCAGGATATTGCCGCACAATGTGGCATCAACGATGTGAACTACTTTACCAAGCTTTTTAAAAAGCTTAAAAACATGACTCCTACGCAATACCGCGAAATGATACAACACAAATAAGCTATAAATCAAAAAAGGCTGACGTAATGATAATATATTACGTCAGTCATTTTTAATATAATGATACGAAAATATGCAGATATAATGGAAATTTCTTTCATACACATCAGTTTTTTTCAAAATATTCCGGATATATTCCCTTAAGCTTATCAAGTTCATTAAATATTCTGCTTATATGTGCTTTTATAACACGAAGATACATTCTCTTATCTTTATTTTTTATTGCTTCTATAAGCATTTCATGTTCATCATTGGTCTTTACGCTTATGCTTTTATTTAATTCCGCAAGATACCTTATCCTGTTATAATGGCTCATCTGTGTCTGGATTATATTCATGGCAAGCTTTTCACCGGAACATTCATATATCAGCTTATGAAATTCATTATCTATCTCTATTCTTGGAATATTCTCCACTTCTTCGTTATAGTTAATAAGACGGTTATTAAGCTGTGTCATCTTATCAAGCATGTCATCACTGGCGTTTTCAAATATTGCATCCACCATTCCAATCTCAAGACTTTTTCTGACAAACCATTCCTGCTCCGAACGCTTACAGTTAATACAGGCTACATATGTTCCGGACTGCGGTATGATTTTTAAAAGTCCCTCTTTTTCAAGATTAACTATTGCCTCTCTTGCAGGTGTTCTTGATACATCATATCTTAAAGCAATCTTCTGGGCACTTATAGAATCTCCCGGAAGCAGCTTAAAATTCATTATATCATATTTTAATTTTTCATATGTTTCTTCGTTTAATGACTTCTCCATAGCTGTACAACCTTTCTGTATATTGATATAACTGTTCCTTTTTCAGGAAATAATCTTTATGATGATATCTATAGCTGCAGATATAGCCGTTTTTTACATCATATAACAAAATACCGCCCAGAGCTTGTATAACAGATAAGTTCCAAGCTCTGAACGGCAATATATTTATATATTAAAGATACTTCTTAAGTGTTTCTCTTACAGCGCCTTTTCCTGATATTTCTTCTACAAATATCTCTTCAATCTTATCACCGATTCCTGCTTCGTATAAATTTATACCAAATATATTAGCATTTGACAACAAATTCTTCAACTGTCCTGTGTAAGATGATGGCTCACCCCATATAATACCTTTAATCTGGTCTTTTAATTCATCAGCCATAGGATCTGGTGATAACTCAAAAGCAGCACCATCATCATCCACTCCGAGAAGATATCTGCACCAGCCGGCAATTGCAAGCGGAATAGCTGTAAGTGACTTTGCACTTCCATCTTTAGCAACATATGCCTTGATTGTTTCTCCATATCTTATTCCAACCTTCTGTGAGGTGTCTGTTGCTATTCTTTGTGGTGTATCCGGCATAAATGGATTAGGTATACGGACATTAATAACCTCATCCGCAAACTTAACAGGATCTATAATTCCTGGATTAGTAACAACTGGCATTCCCTCAACCAGTCCTATTCTTCTTACAAGCTCTGAAAGTTCTTTATCCTTCATCTCATCAGCTATCAGGTCATAGCCTAATACACAGCCATATACCGCAAGTGCTGTGTGTAACGGATTAAGACATGTAGTAACCTTCATTCTTTCTACCTTGTTAACTGTATCCCTGTCTGTCATATATACACCAGCCTTTTCAAGCTGTGGTCTTCCATTAGGGAATCTGTCCTCTATAACAAGATACTGTGGTCCCTCTGCATTAACAAAAGGAGCTATATAAGTTCTCTTAGATGTAATAACTGGTGCCATAGCTTCAACGCCAGCATCCTCCAATGCCTTTGCAACTGAATCTGCTGGTCTTGGAGTGATCTTATCTATCATAGACCATGGGAATGATATCGTATTCTCATCATTGACATACTGAACAAAATCTTCTCCAACAAAGCCCTTCTTTGCCCATTCACTTACCATTTCTGTTACTGATTTTCTTAACTTTTCACCATTGTGTGAGCAGTTATCCATAGATACAACAGCTAAAGGTGCCTTGCATGTATTAAATCTTTCTAATAAAAGAGCAGCTACAACTGCCATAGCAGATGATGCCTTATCAGGTCCATTATCAATATCACTCTTGATGAATGGGAAAAACTCTCCCTTTGCATCATGAAGCGCATATCCTTTTTCTGTTATTGTAAATGAAACCATCTGAAGCTGCGGACTTGCAAATATTGTCTTTAATCTTGACCACTCTGCTTCTACTGATGACTGTGCCTTAACAGCCTCTGTAAGTGAACCAAGCACCTTCTTATCTGTACTTCCATCTTCCTTTAATGTAACAGCCATAACAAGATTGTCAAATGGTGTGTATATCTTATCAACCACATCATAATCAAATGTTTCAACACAAGTGATTCCTTTATCTGATAATCCCTGCTCAAGCAGCGAATCTGCTATCCCACCTATAAAAATCCTGAAAATATTACCTATTCCAAAATGAATCCATACAGGTGCTTCCTTTGTTGCTGTGGCAACTTTCCCAACATCATATGATGGAAGCTTTATCCCTGCCTTTTCCCATTCTTTTTTATCCTTAATACCTTCTATTGAAAGCTTCATAATAATCCTCCATTCTTACCCCGCTTATGGGCATACATTAATCAACTGATATATAGGCTGCCAACGATATTATCTTTCTGACTTAACAATAGCCTCCCATAAGCCATTAAGATATGTTGCTCCTAATGCTCTGTCATAAAGGCCATAACCTGGCATAGCTACCTCATCCCATATCATTCTTCCGTGATCTGGTCTTATCACACCATCAAAGCCTGTATCGTGTAAGGTCTTCATGATCTTATACATATCCATAGAGCCATCTGTTGATAAATGTGCAGCCTCTTCAAAATCTCTTGGAGAATTATACTTAAGATTTCTTACGTGTGCGAAAGGTATTCTTCCTCTGCAGGCTTTAATAATCTCACAGATGTCGTTATTCTGGTTAGAACCAAATGAGCCTGTACAAAGTGTGATACCATTATAAGGCTTATCAACTGCATCAAGAAGCTTTGTAACAGAATCCTTACCTGTCATGATTCTTGGAAGTCCGAATATAGGCCATGCTGGATCATCCGGATGGATACCCATCTTGATATCATACTTCTCACATACAGGTCCGATAGCTTCAAGGAAATATACAAGATTGTTAAAAAGCTTATCAGCATCTACATCCTTATACATATCAAAAAGCTCTTTAAGATGATCAAGTCTTTCTGGCTCCCAGCCTGGCATAACGAAACCGTTAGACATCTTTTCTACTGATTCCTTCATGTGTTCTGGATCGATCATATCTACTGTATCCTGATTATAAGCAAGAACTGTTGAACCATCCTCTCTTACTCTTGCAAGCTCAGAACGTGTCCAGTCAAATACTGGCATAAAGTTGTAACATACCATATGAATATCTGCTTCACCAAGTGCCTGTAATGTCTTGATGTAATTATCAATATGCTCATCTCTCTTAGCTGTGCCAATCTTAATGTCATCTGAAACATTAACTGACTCTATACCTGCTATTCCTAAGCTTTCTGCTTCAACTACCCTCTTAAGCTCTGCAATCTCTTCTGGCAGCCATAACTCCCCTGCCTGCTTGCCAAAAAGTGTTGTAATAACATTCTTAACCCCCGGAATCTGTCTTATCTGCTTAAGTGTTACACTGTCATATCCTGGTCCATACCATCTTAATGTCATATCCATAATAAAAAATCCTCCTTAAATAAAAAATGAGCATCCACCTTTTATGTTACCCATTAACTGTGGCAGCCATAACAAATATATCATTACTGTTACAGCATTTCTTTGTTGATAATATACTAACATGTTAGTTCTAACATGTCAATATATTTATTTGATTTATTTTATATTCTTATATGTTTTTTAAAAAAACAGGAGCTTTTGATGTTCTTATCAAAAGCCCCTGCTTTCATGCCTGCGGATTATTCTTTTATTTATCTGTCGTTGTTCATTCTCCAGTCTATACATCTTTGCAGATATTCAACGTATTCAGGATTCTTACACATACCTTTGCCAGGATTATCTGATATCTTGGCAACATCCATTCCGTTACACTTTGTCGTTTTCATAACGATATTAAGTGCTGGAACCTTCGTATCATTACTGATATACGTTCCTATTCCAAATGCTACCTTTGCCCTGCCATTAAAATATCTATACAGCTTGTCAGCCCTGTCAAAATCAAGACTGTCACTAAATAACAGAGTTTTATTTCTTGCATCTATTCCAAGACTCTCATAATGCTTAAGCATTTTCTCCCCCCATGCATAAGGATCTCCGCTGTCATGTCTAACACCACCAAAAAGTGTTGCATATGTGAGCTGGAAATCCTTTAAGAAGCAGTCTGTTGTTATTGCATCTGTAAGTGCTATACCATTAAGTATGCCATATTCTCTTACCCATGCATCAAGTGCATACCAGTTAGAATATGCCGGATTGTGCTTGTGATTGCCCTGTCCCGTACACATAATCCACTCATGTGCCATAGTACCTACTGGTGTGAGATTGTATTTCTTTGCAAGATAAACATTACTTGTTCCTACAAATAATGAATTGCCTTTATAGTCAGCCTCTGACAAAGCCTTAACAGCAAGCTCCTGTGCCTCAGCTGATAATCGTCTTCTAAGTCCGAACTCACTAAAGCTTCCTAGTCTGTATACAGTTTCTTTTCCTTTTGTTCCATCAGCATCATCTGCTTCAAGTGCTGCCACTTTAGCCGACAATCTCTCCTTAAAGCTGTCAAGAAGTTCATTATAATCGTAAGCCATTCTGAAGTACACTTCATTTACGATAGCAAGCGTTGGTATCTCGTACATTGATGTGTTAAGCCATGTACCAAACGTTTCGATACTAAGTCCACATTCTGCATCCGTAGTTATCTTAAAATCTGCATATCTTGCCTGCCATAATCTTAAAAAGTCCACATAACTACCCTTCATCCACTTTACATTTTCAAGGTAATCAAGCTCATCCTCTGTAAATCTCAATGTACAAAAATGCTTTATCTGCTCTCTTATCTCTTCAACCATTTCCTCTGTAAAATGCACGTCCTTATTGCGGCACTTGAATGTCCATGTTGTCTTATAATCTGAAAACTGATGATATATCGCCTGTCCCATACTGAACTTATACATATCTGTTTCTAATAAACTTGTTATTATTGGATTTAATCTCATAATTTTCCTCTTTTCTGCGCACATCCCTCTCTTACAATGTATGTGGTGCGCCTAATCCTTTTCATTTTAGTCAGGAACATACTCATACAACTCCGAAGCCTTGTTGCCAGTTATGGAAACGCCTTTTCTGTTTAGTGATTTTATTTTATTATCAACATTTCTTTTAAAATTCGTCTTATAAAGCTTTCTGCCAAGTATGATCTCATATACTCTCTGAAGGTCTGGAAGCGTGAATTCCTGTGGCATAAGATTAAATACTATGTCAGAATACTCTGTCTTATTTCTTAATCTCATAAGTCCTTCAAGAACAATCTGTGCATGGTCGAAAGCAAGTGCTTCCTCACTGATAAGCTCAGGAATATAATTCTTAACCTTTAATCTTCCGTTATTAAATATCTTTTCCTTAAGTGAATAGGCTATGTTAATATTCTTCTCACTGTTACTGAAAGTAAGCAGCTTATTATCAAATGTTATATCAAACCATAATGCTTCACTGGCATCATCCCCTGCCTGCGGCTTCATTGTATCTACAGGTATAAGTGTCATATACGCAATATCTATAACCCTCATTCTTGGATCCCTGTCAGGCTGGCTCATAGTATATAACTGCTCCATATATATATCCTTAAGCCCGGTTTCTTCCTCTAACTCCCTACATGCCGCTGTATATGCTGACTCCTTTATACCAACAAAACCTCCTGGAAGTGCATAGCAGCCGATATACGGATGATTGTTTCTCTTTATGAGAAGCAGCTTAAGTCCTTTAAGGTCACTGCTCATGCCAAAAAGCAGCATATCCACTGTAACACTTGGTCTTTCATAATGTCCCGGATTATACTGTGCCAGGAACTCTTTCTCCGTAAGACCGTCTTTATTCTTTCTTAATTCTCCCGGAATATACTTATTATCCGACATATTTTCACCGCCTTTGTAAAAGTAGCTTTTTGATACTTTTATATATACTACTTTTTACAATATATGTAAAGTATTTTTCACAAAAAAATTTTCACAAAAAAACAGGAAGACACATCCTTAAATCTAGGACATGTCTTCCCACTTTTTATAATAGCAAATATAAATTAATGCGGATGACAGGAATCGAACCTGCACATCGTACGATACTAGAACCTAAATCTAGCGCGTCTGCCAGTTCCGCCACATCCGCATGTATATATCAGTATATCATATTATCATAGCCGCGTCAAACCCTATTTTATAAACATTTTCATCTTTTCAGAACTTTTTTCGTTAAGAACATATTTCGTGACATTTAATCATCTGCTTTACAATATTCCCTGATTCATAAGACTATATGTAACATTCTCCCATGTATGCTCCACCCTGCATAACTCATATGCATTGTCTGCAATACTCTGCAGAGCTGTGTCATCCACAAGCAATTCCCTGAGCCGTTTTATCATTGGTTCTATAACCTTATAATCATATCCTGACATTTCATAATCTTTTAACATATTTAAATCATAAAACAATATATCTTTGCCATCTGTAAATATTTCATCAAGATATGAAGATGAGTCTGTAAGACACACTGCACCGTTAAGACAGCTGTTAAATACCCTGTCATGTGCCCCTTTCTTAAACCAAGGCATAACATTTAATGAAATCTTAGCCTGGCTTATATTATCCAGGCACTGCTGGGAATTCGCACTTCCATGCTGTATGATATTTTCAGGATGCTCACATACTATATAGTTATATCCTTCTCCATATGTGTTGACCTTAAGCCCAGAATCCACAAGTGCCCTTATGGCAAGCTCTCTGTAGTGGAACCGTACATTAAGGTCAGCATACATCATACCCGGCATACAATTGCACAGCTGCTCATCTGTCAGATCATTGAATTCTTCTCTTAAATGTTTCTCGGCAGCCTCATCTATCGTCATATCTGGATGATTTATAATATCTGATAACACTTTCTCATAGAAATCTATATAATCCTGTTCAAGATTATCTATCTGCTTTCTTAATATATGCTTTGGTGTATAATTTCCTGTAAATATAATATCCATCGGTCTGTCTTTAACAGGTATATATACGCCCTTTTCATATGCTTTTCTGTCTTTATTAACCTCTGTTCCCGCAGATGCCATAAACAGAGTTTTAACATCCGGATAGAACCTGTTCATATATTCCATATGAACTTTATCAATATCTATCTGCACATAATTCTGTGGCCTAGTTGCAAGATATTTGTGGTAATACAGCGGATGATCTACAACTATATTAACAACCTTTATTCCTGAATAATCCCAGAAATTCCAGTTAAGCTTCTGATACAGTCCAGTTTCTCCCTCAAGTCCTTCAAAATTAAATGTAAGTACAACAAACTCTTCATCTTTATGTGCATTATAAATTTCAAGCAAATGGACAAAACTGCTTTCAGACATAAAAAGGTCATACCAGAACACATCATATTCATCCTCTGGCAGATATCTGGATATCTCTACTGAAAAAAATTCAAGTGTTTCTACTCCACCTTTAAACATAATCACATGCTTCATATTAAGCCTCATTTCTGACTGCAATTTTACCAATATCTATGCTTTCTACTTACAATTCAGGCTGTTTTTTACTTTTCATCTAATGCAGACTGAATTACATGATCAACAGTTTTTAATAGCTTCAAACACACTGTCAAGTGCAGCTGTATCAAGTTCCTCTGCCCTGCCCGCATCAATGTGCTTAGCAACCTCTGGGTCTATAGGCATCTTTGCAACTGTCTTAATTCCAAGCTCCCTGGCAGTTTCATCTATATTGCTCTTACCATAAATATAGTGTATATTGCCGCAGTCAGGGCACTTGAAATATGACATATTTTCTACTATTCCAAGTACTGGGATATCCATCATCTTTGCCATATTAACTGCCTTTTCTACTATCATGGATACAAGATCCTGAGGCGATGTTACAACAATAATTCCATCTACAGGAAGTGTCTGGAATACTGTAAGTGGTACATCTCCTGTTCCTGGAGGACAGTCTATAAACATACAGTCTATATCCTCCCAATCAACATCTTCCCAGAACTGCTTTACAGCACTTGCTATAACTGGTCCTCTCCATATAACCGGATCTGTTTCATTATCAAGAAGATAATTAAGAGACATCGTCTTGATTCCTGTTTTAGTTTCTGGTGGATAGATTACTGTTCCTGTTTCATTGCAGGTAGCCTTACCTGAAAGTCCGAACGACTTAGGTATAGAAGGTCCTGTTATATCAGCATCAAGTACTGCTGTTTTAAGTCCCTCCCTGCGTGACTTAACTGCAAGTAAGGAAGTAACAAGTGACTTACCAACTCCACCTTTACCACTGACAACAGCTATAACCTTCTTTATATTTTTATTATTATCATTTCTTGTATTCTGTGGCACTGCTCTTTCTGCGCAATCTGAACCACAGCTTGAACAATCATGTGAACATGCTTCGCTCATCATATACCTCCCTGGTTTCTTATTTTATTCAATGATAAAATGATGTGACTATCGTTGTATATTTTACCATATATTTATTTTAAGTCAAAGTTATACGACATATTCGTCTGACTAATAATTTTATTTTTCATAAGTATGACTAATAATTTTATTTTCATCTTGACATTATAAATAATATGTAATATATTCAATGTACCAACTGTACTACTTAAAATAATACAGTTAGTACAATCAATGCATTTGATAAAACTACATAAGGAGGATTGATAGCACTATGTTCGTTATAGATGTCATGTCGCGAGTGCCTATATATGAACAGCTTATTAATCAGGTTGAAGAACAGATCCTGACTGGTATTTTAAACAGCGGCGATAAGATGCCATCGGTAAGAAGTCTGTCGGTAAGTCTTTCCATCAACCCAAACACAATCCAGAAAGCCTATACAGAGCTTGACAGAAGGAAGCTTATCGTAACAGTACCTGGAAAAGGCTCTTTCGTATCTTCTCAAGCTCTTAATATTCTTGGAACCAGTTCAAGGGAAAAGATGCCGGAATTCAAGCAGGCTATCAAGGAACTGGCTCTTGCCGGAATAACTAAATCTGAGATTATGGAAGCTGTTGATGAAGTATTTAAGGACCTATAATTCCAAAACAAAATGAAAATATAATAATTAAGAGGAGGTTTTTCAATGATAAAAGCAGAAGGTATTCACAAAACATTTGAGGATTTTACCGCTCTCGATAACATAACCTGCAGCATAAGCGATGGATGCATATATGGCATGGTCGGCTCCAACGGTGCTGGTAAATCAACATTTTTAAGAGTATTGTCTGGCATATATAAACCAGATAAAGGATGTGCATACATTGATAATGCACCTATATATGAAAATCCAAAAGTAAAAGAAAACATTGTATTTGTTGCAGATGAATTATTTTTTCTGCCAGGTGCAACTATTAACAAAATGGCTAATCTATACAGTTCAATATACAACAGCTTTGACTGGGATCGATATCTAAAGCTAACTGAACTTTTTGAGCTTAATCCAAAGAAACCAATAGCCAATTTTTCCAAAGGTATGAAAAGGCAGGCAGCTATTATTCTTGCACTTTCAACAAGAGCTAAATATATGTTTTTTGATGAAACCTTTGATGGACTTGATCCAGTTATGCGTAACCTTGTTAAGAAGCTTATATGCAACGATGTAGCAGAATATAATGCCACTGTTATAGTGACCTCACACTCTCTTCGTGAACTTGAAGACATATGTGATCATCTTGCACTTCTTCACAAGGGCGGGCTTGTACTTGACAGCGATGTACTTGAGCTTAAAACATCACAATTCAAAGTACAGATTGCATTTAAGGACATATTCGGGAAGTCAAAGTTTGAAGGACTTAACATAACAAGATACCGTCAGCAGGGTTCGGTTGCAAACATGATTGTTAATGGTGACCGTGAAGAAACTATACATTACCTTCGTGGCATGAATCCTGTTATATTGGATGTACTACCACTCACTCTTGAAGAAGTATTCACATATGAGATGGAATCTCTTGGTTATGAATTCAATGATGCTCTTGAAGTAGAAATAAACAACAAATAAATAAAATCAATATCCAAGCTTATATTAATGTGATTTATATTACACATAGAAATGGAGGTTATAATGAATAACAAACTTAATAACAGAAATATATTCAGTGTCAAACTATTCTGGCAGTCATTCCTGCAGCTTAAAATAATAGGTATTATATCAACAGCTATTATGATCTGCATAACTGCCCTTCCTATAATCATGGATGGTATCTACATAAATAACATGATTAAGGCAAATAAAAATGCTGTGGCTTCAGGCGTAGCTATAGCAAATAACAGCTTTGACTACACATCTATCGTATCACCTGTATCATCGGCATCCTATCTGCTTATTGTCATTGCACTTATCACACCTATACTCTGCCTTTATGCATGGTTTTTTCTAAACAAAAGAAGTACAAGTGATTTCTACCATTCATTATCATATAAAAGGCAGAATCTTTTTCTTTCAAGATTCGCTGCTATAACAGCATGGCAGATTATAATAATGCTTTCAACATATGTGACTGGTTTTATATGTTATCACATATTCAGTAAATATTTTATTGTAGATTATTCTACAACCTTTCACGTATATGCAGCAGAATTCTTATGTGCACTTTTATGCTCTGCTGCTATTGCACTTGCCTGCTCTGTCACAGGAAATATATTCAGTAATATATGTCTGTCGGGAATTATTATATTCCTGCCAAGATTCATACTTATTCTTGTGAATTCAACAGTCAGCAACATATATGCAGCTGCATCATCAACTCATTTTATGCCTTTGCTTGACAACTCATATAACATGCTGACTGGACAGTTCCTGTCAATATTTGAGCCTGCGTATTTTTCATCAGACTACTTATCTAACATGTTGCTTTCTGGTGTATCAAACACATATACTCTTATACTTGCAATCATATATGCTGTCATAGCATGTGCATTATTTACTATAAGAAAAAGTGAAACTGCTGGAAAGCCTGCCCTTAGCTGGAAGCTACAGTTTGCCATACGATGTGTAATAGGCTTTACTATAAGTATTTTCGGAACATTTGTGTACGTGCAGATGTCAAAAGAAGATTACTCATATGGCACCTCACCTTATATGTATACAATAATCGCATTTATAATAGCTGCCATAGTCGTCATAGTATACGAACTCATATCAAGCAAAAAGCTTCATCGTGTATTAAACGCAGTCCCATCTATAATCGTTGCTTATGTGCTCGCTATTATATGTGGATTTCTATTAAATGCCGGAATCAACAACATGACTTCCTACCGTGCTAACGCAGATAACATAGATTACATCACATTATCTGTCGAGAACCGGTATTACAGGTCTGAATATCCGGATTATTTTGAAAATGTTATTAAAAACATAAAAATAAACGACAAAAACACTATAAAGCTTATAGCTGATATATACAACGATAACGCTGAACAGCTTGATAATTTTAATGAACTTCCTTATTATAAACGTTCTTCTGTAAACTATGTAACATATGAAGTATACTTTAAAGATGGAATTTTAGGCAGATACCGCAAGGTATTTTTAAAGGAAAGTGATGTTAATAAGCTTGCCAGTGCACTCACTAAAAACGAGGATTTCTGTTCAGAATATAAGAATCTTCCTTCATACGAGGATGCTAATATCACCTTTTCAGATTATATATCTGAAGATAAAACACGTGATATATATAATATAATGTTAAAAGAAATAAAAAACATGCCATTTTCAGACTGGTACCAGCTAGTAAGCCAGACCTCTAACCATAGCAGTGGTGACGTATCATATGTCACAGCAGTATTTTCACGAAATGGAACAACGTATTCAGCAAGCTTCTGCCTGTCAAGTCTAATGCCTGAAGCTGTAAATGCATACTACAACGCTGCCAATAAGACATGTGCAGACAATAATCCACAAACCTTTAACCGGATGAAAAATGCACTCACAAATATAATAAATGATAGTAATGAAGCATCAAATGTATCTTCAAAAGCACATTTAAATACAGCTTCAAACGCGGCTTCAAGCGCACTTTCAAATACATCTTCAAACGCATCTTATTCAATGTATGTAAGTGTATATTCTCTTGATTCTACAGAATATAGTTCTTTAATTTATAATAATTTCAATAATAAAGAACTTGCTAAGGCTATACTTAAAGAGCTAGAGAATCCTTTTGAGAAGAATTTCGATTCAACTAAACCAGTTATTGAAATAAGATATTATGATGACGATAACAGTGGAAGCTATTCATACTATGTCCAGCCAGCCGGATATGAGCATATGTCGGACTATCCTGAGTATGAAGAAAACCTGCAATATTGATGTTTAGCAAACATTCGGTTGGCGAACTGACGACATAATATAAGTGA
>ERZ791659.141-NODE-141-length-57169-cov-3.97659_pt1 | contig 57169 bp, 55 predicted proteins | sample MGYA00510053_ERZ791659 | MGnify/ENA primary metagenome ERZ791659 (study PRJEB30046, sample SAMN00715192) | human gut metagenome | study: EMG produced TPA metagenomics assembly of the A metagenome-wide association study of gut microbiota in type 2... | reverse complement strand
ACCCGTAAAACCAGCTATCCGCCTTCTTGTTCTTTTTCAGCCAGACGAAAGCAACGGATTTATAGGTGAAGCCCCAAGCCTCGATCAGCCGGAGCGCCTCCGGGAGCTGCGGGAAAGTGGCCCATAAAAAGAGTGCGCTGTCCGGGGCTGCAAGATCAGCCACAGGCAACGCACATAACTCCTCAATGCTCATAGTGGGATAATGGTTTTCCGCCGCGCCCTGTACTTTCTTAGCCGAGTAGCGCCAAGGGGGATCGGCGTAAATGATAGAATACTGCTGGATAATTACACTCCTTTCTCGCCGGAGCTTTTTACTGCCTGCGCCGCACGAATACGCTCACTGGCTGCGGCATAAAAGGCCGGGGCCGTTTCAAAGCATACAAAGCGACGTTCTGTGTTGATAGCTGCAATCGCGGTTGTGCCGGAGCCCGCGCAAATGTCCGCGACCAATTCGCCGGGGCGGGTATAGGTGCGGATCAGATACTCACAAAGCTCCACGGGCTTCTGTGTGGGATGGATGCCGCCGGACACCGTAGGCACAAAAAGCACATTTCCGGGATAGCGGCGGCCATCGTTGGACTCTGAGCCCTGCCGTTCAAATTTCCCATAGTTAGAGCTTGTACCGCTTCGGGAATGAACACGGGTATAAGGCTTGGACTTCTGGTAAAACACCAAGATGTTCTCGGACTTTTTCAGCGGAGCCCGGTTTGCATTGAGAAAGCCCGTTCCGCGCTCCTTGTACCAAATCCACTCATAGCGGAGCATGGCGAGGTTGGATGCGCCCAGCACCTTGTCAAAGGGGCACTGTGCGAAAAACAGCACTGCGCCATTCGGCTTGACCGCCCATTTCACCGCCTCCCACAGTTCTGGGAGCGGCAGGGGCATTTCCGGGAGCATCCCAAAGTATGGCGTATTCCCCAAAATTTCACACCGTGCTCTCCCGGCAGGACTGGTGACAAATCCATTCCAAGCTGGAAATCCATTTTATAAAGCGTCCGATAGAACACAACATGTAAAAGTCATTCTGTTTAAAGCAGATCTTATTGATATACCCAAAAACTTCCGTATAATGCAGACATGGACAGAACCCGTAAAATCGGTTCTGCCCATTTGTAACTATTCACAAATCTTATATTAGTTTTTAACATTTACACAAAACTTGAAACGGTCTTGCCGCAGTCGTGTTTTATGTCTGCTACAATTTTCACTTCTCTTTTGTAAAATATATATCGCGTCTTACAATCCCCGAATGATGTTCAAATAATCCTGTCTATGGTCTACCACTGCATAAATAATAACTTCCTTATTCCCTTCATCTATCTTGTAAAATACAAGATTTTTCTCACGTACCAGTACTTTATAACCCTGTCTTTTAAGCACCAAATAGCGAGGATCTACTCCTTTTTGCGGATACATACCTAAGTCAAGAAGATTCTGTTCCAATTCTTCAAGTTTTTCAAGTGCAACTTCCCTTCCGAAGTTTTCCGCTACATACAAAATTATCTTTCGGATTTGAGCGTCTGCAGTTTCTGTCCGAATGACTTTATAATTCAATATTCTATCCCTCCCGCAGCATCTGTCTTAAATCCGCAAAAGTCTCACTGATTGGCGCTACTCTTTTATTCCTAACATCGTCCTCTGCTTCTGTCAAAATCTCCAAAAGTTCAATTCTTGATTTCATCCTTTTGTATTCTTCATATGACAGAGATACCGTATCACCTCGACCATTCACCGTTATGATAACAGCCTCATTTTGTTCCCTGCACTGTTTTGAAATCTCGCTATAGTGATTTCTTAAATCAGCTGATGGTCTGATCGTTTCCTGTAAAGACTGCATAAAAACCTCTCCTCCTCTTCATGGGCATATTATATCATAATTTGTCTATTTCATCCATTATTTCTGTAAGGGAAAATGACATTTACCCCTCCTCAAGATAGGAAAAGATATATGCAAATCTAAAATGCTAAAACTACCGAAGAGACGAACCCCCAAAATATAAACCGGCATCCTTGCAATTATGAATTATTAATCGTTTGAGGAATAAATTCAATGGTTTTATGGTTTCCCCCAGTTCTCCGGATAAGTTCATCTTGCCCCATTATCCTAGTTAAATTTTTTATCAATTTTCCTAATTCTGCATTATCATATTCTGTTTTCCTATAATAATATATTTTAGTTTGCACATTATCGTTACAAATAATCGACTTTAATACATCTTTGTCAGTGGCATCCAAAGAATGTCCAAATATATACAACGTATGTTCTGGACGAGCAATATTAGGCTCAGCGAATCCAATTTCTTTCGTGAAGGGATCCCTTCCATCCGAAACCTCCATACTTGCCATTGCTTTCTCATAATTTTTCTTATACATCTCATATCCATCCCTTATCTCATCAATCCAGTCAAGATATTGCCTATCCGTTGCCTTAAGCAATCTTTGATAGAACTTTTTAAAAGCTAAAAAGGTAAACTCTTTATCTTTTCTATCTTCGCACAAATACTCATCGATTCCTAATACCATATTATTTGATTCTAGTGTATTATAATGCTCCGCTTTTCCATGAATATAATTGTATTCAATATTTTTATTATTTCCGTATATTCTATTATAGGTATCTGTATAATTAAAGGATAAAACATGATCCACCGCATCAAGATGATCTATTTCTGGTATTTTTTTAATAACTTTGATTTCTTTAACAAAATCTATAAAATATATTTCTAATGCCCGAATTAATTGCTCCAATTCAAGTTCCATGTGTACTACAAATTTATCAAAATTCTCTATACCTTTCATTAAATCAGTCAATTTTTTCCCTGCAGCTTTGAGAAATTTACTTATGCAACTCATTATTTGTGGCCTAAAGTCCTCCTTAGCTTTCGATCTTTCCACACCAACTCTAATTTCATCAAATGCCTGTATAATTCTTGATATTTCAGACTCAAAGTCTATCCAATTTTCGCCGATGCTAGCATCAGACAAAATCCCTTGGAAATATTTAATCCACATATTATCCTTGATCAGATTATGCAATTCGTTTACTGTCCCATTTGACGTTGTTACTACTGTCTCTATACTCACATCATCCAAAATATTTGTATGGCTTACTCTTCCATCATATATTTCCAATAGTAACTCTTTTATTTTTTCATTGATATTCCAGTCATCAAGACATTTTTGCTGATATTCTTTAAGACCTACAGAATCATTATATGTAAATATCTTTTCTATTCTACAACAAAAATCAAGAAAATCTTTGTATCGTGTTGGCAAGTCATGTGCCAGGTCAAATCCATTACCAATCAATAATATCTTCATCAAACCACTCTCTTTCGTATAAATTATCTTCTCTTTACTAACAAACTAATCCTAAAGCTACACATCGTCACAAGTGCAGCCACTGGATCAATCTCAAAAACATTGTTTTTTGTATACCATTATTTATACCATTTATCTTTTTTCTCCTTGATCTTTGTCGCTCCGACGTTATTATCATTTCCTTCATCAGTAAATGCTATTTGTTTTTTTTCTATAACGCTTGCCATTTTTGCTTTTATCTCAGATGAATCAAAATAAATATTACCTTCGAGAATCGCCACTGAATGTCTAAATATATTGGCAATAGATTCCCTTATATCAATAAGTATGTTAGGATAAAAACATATGTAATTGTCAGACAGATGATCCTCTCTTATTAGTTGTATTTTTCCCTTTTTTATCAGTATTTGAAATTTATGCTTTAGGAAATTCTCAATGTCATATTCTCCAGAATCATATATTATAATAATCTTCTTTTTTGACTCTTCATTAAGCGAATTAATAATTTCCCTGCTTAATATTTTTCTAAGCCTATTACCTGCTATAATAATCCCGTCATATGGTATATCTTTTTTATACAAAAAATATTTTTCAATTTCTTTATTATCAAGTAGTTTTCTTGATTTTGTAAATTCCTGGTAAACTTCATCGGTTATAGCATCACAGTCATGCAACAAATGCTTCAATTTGTCAGTTTGCTTCTTTTCACTGTTTTCGATTAAACAGAAAGGTTCGCAATCCTTTACAAATTCCCTGTCTCTTTCAAACAAATTTTCAAGTCCCGGAAATATAATTTCCTTAACCTGATTATAAAAAGCGTTTATATATCTATCCCCGGAATCATTACTTATTATATATTCATAGTCGTCCGAATCCTCATTTTTATATATTAATAATTCCTCCTTTACAAAACATAATTCGTTATATGCTACATCTAATATTTTGTATAATTCCCGCGATGTATACCTCATTTGAAAAATGCTGCTTTCAATTCTATTCTTTTGGTATATATCGTTAATACTAGAATAATTACTTTCTAAAAAGTCTTTAGTTATATTTGTGATCTCATTAAGACAAAGATCGTACTTCTTGGCCCGAGAGATTGTAATGTGCTCACTTTCTTCAATAACACCTGTAATCATATTTACCATAACTTGATTAATATTTTTCTTTTGAATAGTGACCAATTTTCTAGATAATAAAGCCTCCCGCCCTCGTTTTGTCATGACGAGCTTATATTGTGATGTCGATATATAATGCTCTTCGATCATATCCACAATCACTTCTTTTAAAAGTTTATATTCCACACCTATAATTTTAGCGATTTCCTCAATATCACAAACACCAATATCAATAAATTTTAAAATTGTTTCATAAAAAAGGTTTATTTCAGCTGTATCTTTTGTTAAGCACTCTATGCCAATTTCTCTATATGGGATATAAATGTCCTGTCTTTTTATCAGCTGATGATTTTTTATTTCTTTAGGGATATCTCTTGCAATAGCTTCTATTACGTGTTTCATACTTCTTTTCTCCTAATATTGAATGATCCGACAATTCTCGGATGACTTAATATACTCGATTATTTGTGGAAATTTATTTCCTCTGATTCTGTAATTATCGAGAAATTCTATATCACCAACAATGATAAGTAAACATCTTGCTCTTGAAAATGCCACATTTATCCTTGCTTCTGATTTAAGGAAGCCTATTCCATATGGATTAGAACTACTTCTTACAGTCGAATAAATAATTATATCTTTTTGGCTACCTTGAAAAGCATCCACAGTATCAACATCTATATCAAGATTTTTAAATGATTGTTGCCTTACCATTGTCTGTAAAATATATTTCTGCGGACCATATCCTGTTATAATAGCTATTTTAGTTTTCTCTTTTAACTTAGAATCCAAATCAATTAGTTTTTGCTTAATGATGTTTTTTTCTAAATTGTTCTTATACGATCTCTTCCCATTATTTTCATACACTTTCTCATATCGCTCGCCTTCAGAACGTTTAGATGTAGCAATCCATTCTATAGCAATGTTTTCATATCCTTCAATACCTAATGATCTTTCTTCTTTTGATACTCCGTTTTGTATCTCATCATTATAAAAAACATGACTAATGAGCGTACCAATTGTCGGATGCATTCTATACTGAACTGTCAGTCTATGTTTATTTCCCTCTGGAAACATATCATATAATTTTTCAAAAATCCCCTCCATCAAATTTTCTTCATCAATTTTCTCCCTATTGTCCCTAATAAGTTCTGTATCCAAAACCGGCGGAAGCTGTTGATGATCCCCAACCAAAATTATCTTACGTGCTTTATTCAATGAAACTGCTAATTCGGGAAAAGTAGCCTTTGCAGCTTCATCAACAATAACATAGTCAAAATCCACATCCTTAATTATTTTATTGGATACAAATCCCGTACACGTACCTGCAATAATAATTGCACTTTTTATAATATACAATTCCACTTCATCACATTTTGCCACTTGCTCTTTCCATTCTTTTTGAATCTCCAGAATTTTTCTTATACGCCCCGATTTAACTCCATTCGTCTTATTCTGAAATGCTGCAATTAAATCATAGTCTTCCTTTCCCAAAGTGTTATTCTCGATATAGGATTCCTCTAACTTGTGGTAATAATTTTCAAATTCCATTTCATCAATACCAGCTTCTTTCATAGCACCTTTAGCATATGTGTCACAGCGGGTTTTAACGTCATTGATCCATCTCTCTTTTACATCTCCAATAGAATATTTTTCTCTAATTTCTTCATTTAGCTTCTCATCTCTTCCAATTCGAAGCAGATCTAGCTTATCCTTATACTCTCTGATTAAGTCCTCTAACATTTTGTCAACAGCAGGATGCGATTGCGAAACAAGCAATATCTTTTTAGGCTCCATATCTGGATTTCTACTATTTTCTTTTAAAATTTGTAAAATTATTTCTATAATAACATTAGTTTTTCCTGTTCCTGGCGGTCCCTGTATTATAGCTATCGACTCTGCATCCATTGCTTTTTTTACCGCCATAGTTTGTGGAAAATCTAATTTTTTATTAAAAAAATGTAACTCTTTTGATATTATATTAACTGTTGGTATCTCTACACCTGAGATTATTTTCTTCAAGCTAAAATTACAGCAATAATCTTCCTTTTCCAAAATATTTAACGCATCTAACTGCCGCTCAACATTCACCAAATCTTTGCGGTAATCTATGCAAATAGTCCCACTTACCGGAAGCTTAACATTTCCTACTTGCTTTATTTGTAAAACAACATGTCCCTTTTCATATGTATCATTTTCATAATATCCTACTGTAATAGGCTTTATTTTATCTCTATTTTTCTCTTTACGTTCATAAACAAAAATTTGTTCTTTATTTAAACGTTCTTCATCTATAAAAACTCCTCTTTTTAGGTGAAAACGCAAAATATCCCCTTCTTTTTGAAATGAATCATACGATAACCTTATTACGTTCTTTTCTATGTCTTCTTTTATAAGTTGTAGCAGATCTCGCCAAACTCCATATCTGCTCTTGTACTCTTGATCTACATTGCTGTTGGAAATATATTCATTATAATAATCTATTACTGTATTTTTTATTTCCATGCTGTTATTCTTAGGTTCCCTATGCGCAAACTTCTTATCGACAAATCGTACTTCCCCCTCAATTTTTGCATATTTTCGCATTAATCCATCACGAACAATAGGTGCAATTTTCTTAAACGCTATTACATCAAAAACACTCTGACCATCATCATAAAAACATTTCATGAGATAGTTATATCCCAAAAAAATGAACGCTTTTTCATTTTCTTCATCTTCACAAAAAGCATATAAATCAAGAAAATTGTCTGGCAAATCTTTTTCAGAAGCTTCTTTTATATTAACAGATTGGGGCAATAATTTAAGGTTTTTTAAATCCTTAAAATTCTTATACGATGCTGTAAACAATATGGTTTTATCAGTATCTAAAAACCGTCTAAATAACTTTGATATGTCCTTTCTTAATTCGTAAATATTATCATACCGATCATCTGGATTCTCTGCTACTAATTTTTTTACTATTGGTTTCAATTCAATATCCATTCCACGAACGCCGTCCATAGTTTCCTGAAATTTTACCGCTACAGGAGGTTTTTTCCCCGTAAAAAGATAATATATAATTGCGCCAATAGAATATAAGTCACTTTTTTCTGTAGCATTTTCACTATGTTGGTGCACTTCAGGTGCAGAATACGCATTTGTTCCAAATGCATAAACTGTTTCAGTGCTAATCATATCGTTAATTTTACAAATACCAAAATCTATTACCTTTACCTGCTTATCATCTGTTATCATTATATTATTTGGATTTAAATCTCTATGTATAATCCCATTTGAATGTGATATTTCTATAGCATCTAATATTTGTTTTATAATAGAGAACTTTTCTTTCGATGACAAATTCTCTATACGAACCTTTCCTAAATCAACGCCCTTGATATATTCAAGATAAATTATTCCTACTTTTTCCTTCGTTTTACTTGATACAAGGTAATCATCTCCTAATATTTTCACGATATTTTGGCATTTATTAAGCCTATACAAAGCTCGCATTTCTCTTGTAAAAATAGCTTGATATAGCGGGCTTTCAATACCGTATATAACTTTTCTTACAATAAACTCGGCAGAATCTTTTTTCTGCAAAACATCTACTACCGAATTTGTATCCCCACGCCTTTTCAAATTTTCAACTGCTTTCCAATCCTGATAAGTACTCATCCTATACTCTCCTTTTATTAAACATACGTTAAAATTGTACTAAATTATATATTACGGTACCTTCGGTCTCAAAAGGTAATATTATACTACATTTTAAGTATATATGATGTACTTATAATTGTCAATTCTATATATTCTGTAAACAAATAAGAATAAACTTTAATGATTTTCTGCTTTTTTACACCATCATGCCCACCATACGGTACACGGCAATTTAATCCATTTAACCAAATTAGTTAGGGAAATTAGACATTTCATCAGATCATGATCTATTGCAAGCAATATTATCTTGTCCAATAAGTATTTTTCTCCAACAAATCACACACTTTAAACATTCCTTCTTCATATCAACGCAAAAATTTATAACTACAATTCACATATCTGTTAACGATAACAATCATTGCTTATGTTACTTCTCCTTCTGCTTTTCTTGGGTAACCGCAAAAAGTGGTTGAAAACGTATATTATAAATGATGAATAAAGATAGTCTTCTCAGGTTGAAAACGACTATCTTTAATCACAAGAGATTTACCGGATAAGGCAATTTTTATCCGGTATTTTTGTATCCATTTAAGCAACCGTGTTTCCTCAATAAGTGGTTGAACATCACGCCTGTTCATAGTAACATGATAAGTAAGGATTCCTCAATAAGTGGTTGAAAAATACTATTGAAAATCATCCTATTTGACCAAAATTTCAAGCATACTGATCCATAAAATATAAAGTCAAAAAGGAGAACTAAGATGGCCGAAGAACAGAAAAAGACGAATCTCGATTACGTCAATGAACTATGGAACATTGCGGATTATGTAAGGGATGTTATTTCCCGAGCTGATTACAACAAGGTGGTACTTCCGTTTGCCCTCCTTCGTAGACTGGAATGTGCGTTGGAGCCAACCAGAACTGCTGTGTGTGAAGCTGTTAAGGAGCATGAAAAGGATTGGGGACGCGAATCCGATAACTATTGTCAGTATTCTGGCAAGGCATTTTATTATGTATTTCAGAGTTTGTATTTTAATAAAGTTTATTATGGATTAGCACAGGGAGTTGCCGAAGTAGGCAGAAAACGTCTTCAGGCTCCGGCATTTAAAGAATTAAAACTACCTTGCCCTTCGTCAGATGAGCCGGCTAAAATTGCTGCATACATTAAAGATAAGTGTATGGATATAGATGCGCTTATAGAAAAAAAACAAACAGCCATAAATAAGCGGGAAGAATATAAGAAATCTCTCATTTATTATACAGTAACAGGGAAGATTGACTGCAGAAATGAGGTGATGTAAATGGATGCTACAATCATCAGCTTAGTCGTTGCTATTATCAGCTTGCTTGTTGCAGTTATCATTGGAGGTTGTCAAATAGCACAGAGCAAACGCATGGAGGCATTTGAAAAGAGGCAGGATGAACGTGATGAGAAACGACATAACGATGAAATATATGCAGAAACTACCCGTTTCATTCAGAAATACAACGTGGGTGGGTATGAAGCAGAAATTTATCTGTTGCCACTTTGTATAGCTGCCTATCAGTATAATCCTACATATCCATATAGACGTGAGATTTATAGGGAATTCTGTGGTTTACCAGAAGATGTGCAAAAATCTATTCTCACTCGCTGTAATATTGATATTCCTTGTGATAAAAGTGAACGCTATTTTTCAGAATGTTTGGATAAATTACAGAAAGGAATTAAAGAATATTGCCCGGATGATGAAAGCCCGTTTTATGATGGCGGAAAATATTTGGAACGGGTTTTATTGCATCACGGAGAAAAAGAATTACCAAATGTTCGATGCGCAATAGATAAAGAGCAGAGAAAACTATTGAATTCTCCCGTTGGAAAAATATCAAAATCATTAAGCCATGAAGATATGGATTATAAAACACATATCACAAACTTATTAGCGTATGAAGCTGACAAACAGCCTATTGCGAAACTTTTGAAAGAATCAACTAGTTTAGGCATCCCAGTAGTTGATGACGAAATTCTAATTTGTTATCTGTGCTGCATCATTGCTAAATACATACCTTGCTACTTAAATAAGAATCAAGAAATTTATAAAAATACTGGATATGTATGCGATTATAACGGTATCTGGTATATGGAAGACGCTTTCTTAAATGCATTGCATAGTATTACCGTTTATGGGATAAATGAAAATTCAGAGGAACTATGCCATGACTAAAGAATTTGACCTCAACATAGAAAAAATACTGGAAAATCTAAAAGAGGATTTCTTCAATATCTACGATGAAAATTCTTCGTCAAAGGATAATGCAATAACGGCATTTAAGAAATGGAAAAAATCCATTCCAAAAGATGCAATATACGATAAATTCCGGGAGCTTGCTGCTACGGTCCATCGTTTGTTTCTAAGACCAGATCTTTTCCTACTGGGATTGCCCTATTGCTATTTCTAATGGCTATACGGAATGCACCAACAGACTTATCCGTGAAAATAATCTGCGTGGACGTGGGTATTCCTTTGAAGTTCTTCGGGCAAGAACACTTTATCGTAAAACAAATCTACGGGCAATCCTCGAAAATAGTCTTATAGATGTCGGACCTTTTATTCCAGAAGATCAGCCTGTCTTTCATTTTGAAAGCGCCAAGGAGGATGAGGAAGACGATTTTGAGGATGACTATGAGCCATTCCCAGATCCAGAAGAAGAATGATTTTCAACCTGAGCATCTAATTTCCCACGGTTTGTAAAAACAGTCGTTTTCAACTTGACTGTCTTTCAGACCGTGGATTTTTTATGTCAATCTTCATTATTTTCAACCACTTATTTCGGATACCCTTTTCGTCTTTTCCTGCGCTACATTCTCTATAAGTGATTTAAAAGATCCGCCATATTTTGAATATTTTTATCCAAATCTATTTTTAAACGTTCCCATTCAGCATCCTCATACACAGCATATTCGTCTGAAAGAAATTTTTTCAAATCCGAAAACGTTTGATGAATTTTTTCCATTTTCTTATTATGTTTCCCAAAAGAACTATTATTGTACATATACTCTTCCTCACACCAAACCTGATGCGCCTCTATCGGCAATCGAATCCGGACTTTTATTGCTGAACGGTTAATTATTTGCACAAGCCATTGATCTCTTATATCACATAAGTTTTCATAAGTTTCTTTAATGAATGCCATTTCCTTTTCATGTTTATATGAAGTATTTTGCCTAAGTTGCTCCATTCCACAAAAAACAGAAATGGGAAATACTACTGGCGAAAAACTTCCTTCTGAATATATTTGCTGTATAATACCACAAAAAAGTGTTCCAACTGTAATAACATACCAATCCATATATTTCAATTCCTGTCTATACTGATACCGGTCATCCTCCGTTCCCATAAATACAACTTTTTCGCAAACAAATCTCAAAGCAGCCACTATAATATATATTAAAATTACAATCCAAGTATATTTACAAATATTCTTACTATACAGTCTTAAAGCAGCCTCCAAGCTAAAAATATATCCCAAAAAGTAAATTATAATATTTAGAATTAACGCTATCAGATTATGACTAATTGATATAAATCCAGTTCGCTTAAGCCAAAAGGCAAGTATCTCCATTGGAGCCAACACACCTATTGCCAATCCTATAAAAATGTATGAGAATACACGCATAATAGCAAGCTTTCGGTTGTTTCTTTTCTTGTCTTTAAATATTGGCAAGCATACTCCTAGCAAAACAATAAATACAGCAATCAGTATACTTGAATAATAGCTGCAAAAAATAAAATATAACGATTGCCAACCTGACTTTTTATAAATTTCGTAAGTACAATATATCAAGTAACCACTTAATATACCCATAAATATTGTAAGCGCCCATAACATAATATAAACCTTTCGTTCCGGTTTTTTGTTTTCCTCCCCATTCTCATAGCAATTTAAAAAGTCCTCTATTCCAACTTGTATGTTTTTCAGCCAATTTTTCATAAGCCTACCTCCTTCGTTACATTATTTATCACTCTAAATAATTCAACAGAAATACTTCGTTGATTAATAGCTCCTGTCTATCATTTCAACTATATTTTATATAAAAACAGAGGCAACACGCAACTGCTTCATAAAAAATGCTAAGAGGCTGCCGCATTTTGTTTTAGTGCAACAGCCTCTTAGTTAATCTCTCAGATTTTATGGTATTTTTTTATATGTTACCTCATTATTAGAAGAATCGTATTGTACCTCCACACGTTCTCCGACAGTTAGTCCATCCAAAATATCCTTCATCTTATCCATCCTATTTTTCTGTGATTTGTGAGTACGCCTTCTTAGAGTTCCTGTCCAGTTTGACTTAACATTGATATCCTTGTAAAGCGGTATCTGGACTCTACTGCCAGTTCCAATACTGATGTAGTTATATTCTTTCATTGATGGTGTAACAACGAAAACATCTGTAAGAATTTCTTTTTGACTTATTGTTTCCGGCATTTTTTCAACCGTAGTTTTGCTCTCTAAAATTGACGCTTGACCATTATCAGCCACCTCAATAATTGTTACCGTTGTTGATATTATTCTCATAAAAATTCCTCCTTTTTAACCACGCATGGTTCATTGTAATCTTTGTAAGCTTTGTAAACCTTGTAATTATTATATCGCTATATTCTATATAATGCAACCTCTTTTTTACAAAACCACTCCCAAACCTCCAACAGTTCATTTTCAATCAAAAAAATAAGAGGACAGATACTCTCCATCCTCTCACATAATATTATGATGCTTCTATTCCATAAACTTGTTTATCTCCTAAGTTTCCTTTATATCAGGAGATTCTATTTTGAATCACTGCGAACATAAAATGTTGCTCTTCCTGATCCGTTCTTAATTAAAACACCTTCCTTTACCAATTGCTTAAGTGCCAACTCTACAGACTTTACACTAACAGAAGGGCATAGTTCAGCAATATCACTTTTTCTTAGCTTACCCATTTTGCTATATACAGCTCTCCGAACAATTTCCTTGGCAGGCAACCTTTCGCTTACAAGTTCTACCCGCTCTTCAAAGTCCCGATACGCTGCCAGAATGATCCGAAGCATGTATTTAACAAACGGCGCCACATCCTCTTTATTCTCATACCAGCCCATCTGACATTCCTCTAATGCCAGATAATACGAATCTTTATTCTTTGCAATTTTACTCTCAATGGAAACATACTTACCAACAACATACCCGCTTCTATAAAGCAATAATGCAGTAAGCAGGCGACTCATTCTTCCGTTGCCGTCGCTAAAAGGGTGAATACACAAAAAATCATGAATAAATGGTGGTATCAGAAGAAGTACATCCAGATCTTCATTCTCAATCATCCGATTATAATTATCGCATATGGAATCAATTGCTGCAGGCGTTTCATACGGAGCCAATGGAGTAAAAAGGACATATTCTTTTCCCGTCTCATCCGTCGCAGCTATCACATTCTGTGAAATCTTAAACTGTCCACCAATGCTTTTCTCCGTATATTTATATAAATCACGATGAAGTTGTAAGATATAGTTGCTCCTGATCGGAATATATTCATAATTTTCATGAATCGTATTTAGGACATCCCGGTAACCAAGTATCTCTTCCTCAGCACGATTCTTTGGCGTCGTTTTCTCTTCACAAAGTTGTTTCAACCGGGTACTGGTCGTTCGTATTCCTTCAATTGCATTGGATGCCTCTGTGCTTTGGCGCTTCGCAACCTCTACGAGTTTTTCCAGTTCTTCCGGTTTTTGTTTCAAATAGACTTCTTGTCTGCCTTTGTATTCATGGATCTGCGCAACAAGGTTAATGATCTCACTATCCCATGTTTTCTTCACTAAAGTTGTATAATCAAATGATCTCATATAAATCTCCTATGTATCTATTATCTCCTAAATTATAATGTATTTTAGGAGATATATCAACTATTAGGATATAACCACCTCTACTCTCTATTATATCAATTATTACACTATTTATAAAATCACTCAAGTCTTCGTCTGCCTTCACAGACTAATAAAAGAACCAGACATTACAGCTCATCAATCAAATTTATCTTATCTACATAAGTTCTTTTTCAAAACCCAGACATAATCTATTGATATACACCCTAAATGGAATAGAAAAAAGCAGGAACCCCTGCTTTTTTCTATTCTTCCCTATGTATTATGCTACAATGGATACTGATTTTGATTTAAGCTGATACTTATAAACATGATCCGATAAGACTTCCTCTGGCATTACCTGGGATCGGTTTATCTCCCGAACCATTGATGCCAAATATTCCGGGTATTCCACGCATAATCCAATCGGTACAATAATTAACTCATGTATGCTCGATGGCAAAATATAATAATCTGTACCAAGCTTGCATCCGATCTTATAGAGCAGTTCTTCATCTAAAAGCGCGGACGCTCCATACATCCTACTCTTATTTGTAAGAACGTATAAATCCTTCGGAAGCCGATCCTCTGTGCCGCTCTCTTCTAAACACCGGTCCTCTTGTTCAAATAATCCGCCGATAAGCTCACACAGGTTCGCAAATACATAGTTCCCTTTTACATTCTTTTGCGATACCTCGTAAAGATCCTCTTCTGTTAAACCAGCAATTCTAGCTAAATCACTTGTTACCCTCGCACTCTGCATCACATCCCCGTCGCTCTCCATAATCCAACGGTATATAACTGTCAGATCCTGGACTTCTCTGTGCGGCATGTCTGCGCAGTCATTTTTTGATGTATTAATCAATACTGGTACAACTGAATCCCGTAACCGGGAAATATCAAGATGCTGCTCTATCTCTGATGCAGAATGAAATCCATCAATAAGCATGTCTGCCACTGCTCGCATTACAGAATCCATATCTTCTCGCATATACTGATCGTATAATGGTTCCGTGTAAATTGTTGGCGCCACTTTTCCTTTTTTAAAAATAAGCGCATCCTTTTGCAAATTTACTTTTTTTACCGGCTCAAAGGCAATCTCGGTTGTCTTATATTCATCCGGTAAATAGTCAAAAATATTTTCCTTTAACGCTGCTACAAACTCCTTGTAGTTCATTTTAGTTACTTCTGTCATCATTCTTTATCCTCTCATTCATTTTTTCTTCTGTAATCTCATCATTTCTCACTGTAGAAAATGTTGTTAAGATCGCAAAATTCTTTAACCTGTTTCCAGTCATCCCCTGACAAAAACTCTATTGCAATTCGCCTCTTATCTGACGCCTCCACAGATTTTCCCTTTTCGAGAAATGCCGGTACTCTCATTGTTCCAGCTACCATAGGAATCATTTCAGTCTGCAGTTTATTTTTTGACTGATCTGCGCATAGCTGCATCCGCTGTGCATTAAGCTTTGCGGTCATTTCGGCTTCCATTGCAACATATTTTTCTTGGGCTGCCGCTTCCGTCTCACGTCTTGCTTCTTCTATCGCCCTTTCCCTTTCTTCATCAAGTTTTGCCCGGTATACAGTCTCCATTCGCTCTCTTTCTGCTTCTATTCTCGTTTCCTCCGCAGCCTTTTTGGCTGTTTCCGATGCGATATACTGCATTGCTGCCGCTACGTCAAGATTTTTTCTATACATTGTCATCGCAGCCTCTTTTACATCCGGATCACACGGCATAAGTGATATTGTGCTGCATCCGGCCGTATAGTTTTCAATCGATGCTTGCATTTCTTTTTTGATCTTAGATAACGATTCACTCACATTTTCCCACTTAGATTTGTAGATGATACCATAGAAAGTATCAGCATAATCACACAGCGGGGCGCTCAGTTCATCATACATGGCGCGGAGCTTAACCCGCTTTTCTGCCCGGCGTTCGTCTTCTATAGCACCCGCTTTACGATTCAGGTCGTCATACACTTCCTCTGCCGTTTCGATTGCCTCATTTGCTTCTGTCTCAAAATCCGCATATGGTTCTAACAGCTGAGCTTTAACATGAGTCTTTTCTTTGCTGATACGATCTTTAATTTTATTTACGGTTGCCCGATCAGAACGGATCATTGCCAACTGGTCATCTTTAGTCCCTGCATAAACCGTATTTAAAATGGTATCTCTGGTAGCCAGCATTGCTTTCTTTACCATAGAAATGTTACTTTCCACTTTTCCATTTTTCACTTCAACAGAATATGCATTTAATGCATCTAATACTCCCATTTTTGTCTCCTGTACCATAGTTGCATCCATGATTATTTCCTCCGATTTTCGTTTTTTTTGGTGCTTTTTATGAGATCGTCCATTCGATTGAAGGACGTTATTTAGAATAAAGTTTAGAAAATTTCTATATAAAACCCATTAATGGGTAAAAAAATAGCTGCTAATATTAGCAGCTTGTTTAGAGAGCAAAAAAATCCATAGAAAACTATGGATTCTTCTCTTGATTTATTATTTTTGTTTTTTACACTGTAATAATAACATAGGTATAATTAAATTTCAATCCCTAAACAAATATATATGGCTTTTTCTCTTTTCTTCATCCTATAAACTTATATACATCGTTATAATAAAAAATGGGAAACAACAGTAAAGTTGTTTCCTTTTTTTATAGCCGGTGTATTTCTAGTTCACTTCCTATTCTTCTTTGAATGCCCTAAAATCATTTCTAATTTCTTTATAATATTTTGAAAGCAATCAATTGAACAATTGATGATTTAACCGTGATGGATATACTTCTCTTTACATGTTGCGACCATCTATTGACACCTTTCTTTCGTAGGTTTTGTGGTTTCACTGTCTTCCGGATCATTAAGAAATCCTCTATATCCCTATCGTCCTCTTTCTATATCAGAAAACTTACTCTTCTAACTTCCTAATATATGGGCAGACTATGGTTCCTATCATATCAAAAGTCGGTTTACAAAGACACTTCTTTCGTCTTACGTCTACTGATGACATATATACCCGATGCAAACCGCAGAAATAGTCTCTGAACTCACAAATCTCGTTATCAAGTCCCATATTGACATTGTCATCTATTGTTTTATATCGTTCTTGCATACAAACCCCTTCTATAATTTCCCTTTGACATTCAGAACATATGTTCATATAATATGTAATTGGAGGAGCAAACATATGTACGAATCGCGATCTATTTTTGACTGTACACACGTATCAGCATTACCCGTTATTGCATCATTTTCCAAAGAAGGAAAAATCCAACCTTTATACATCCGTATTGATGGACTCTCCTTTAAAATTCTTACATTCGTTATCCGCCAATCCACAGCAGCTGGTGTTTCATTTGAATGTACTGTCCTTGACGAAAATCTCTGCAAAACAATTTATCTATATTATAGCCTACACGAACACGCTTGGTTTTTATCTCCAAATTGCATCTCTTTTAAATAAGTAAATTATACCATTTTTAAACTTCTTTGTAAACATTTGCCCCAAATTAAGGAAAGGGGTCTAAAACCACCCCCCCCCCCTTTCCCCACTAATTCATTTGTAACAACTTTTCTTCTAAAATCTCTAGTAGCTCCTCATAATATATCTTCCAGCTATATCTCATTCTTGCTATTTTTTTACGCGCCCATATTTCAAATGCCAGAATCAGCAGTAATGCCACGCAAACTTTACCGCATAAACCCATCATGCTATTTATACTATTTTCAATAATCTTTCCTACTTCTTGTACATAAGTAACTATCGAATCTTTCGGCACCACCTGAGTATATATACCTACTTGATCACTTATTGACGAATAATATAGCGTCACTACTATTGGCAGAAGCAGTCCTATAATAGATATACCATAAGGCGTAATTACATATTCTTTTAAGTTGCATACCGCCTCTTGATCTTTTAATTTCAACTTTGTTCTTTTTTCAAGATTCACGAGTTGCTTTTCATCATAATCCTTTATTTGTGCTAAAACCCACGATTTCCATTCATCGTATCCTTCTTTTTCCTTCCTGTCTCTTATCTTTTTAAATTTTTTATAACATGTTTTTTCATCAACCATTTTATCGCCTCACCGTATTTTGTAATAAGGTTATTATACCACCAACCTTACGACATTCGCAATATATAAACTTATTAGAATATACACTTTCTCACATTCTTAATACCCCATATACATAGATTCAAATTTATAATAGGCTTATCAGTCGAGCAGCCTATGCCACCCAGCTAATAAGCCTATTTTCTCATATATAAAATCATTTTCTCATGCGCCTTTTTCTTCCATCTCCCATTCCGAAAAGACTATTTCTACCAAAAACTGTTGCTGCAACTGCTCTAATTTCCAATTCAATTCATCAAACTCACATCTGCATACGCATAACCAGATATCCTGTATGTTGGCAGCAATTAACCCATCCGCTGCACATACACACTTGTTATTTAGTGTCAATCCCTGCCGGATCCCCATACACGCATACTTTACCGTCTCAGTTACAACTTCCGCTCTCAATTTCGCGTATGCTTTTGCAAACTTCCCGGTACCAACCCGTTCCTCCCGCTTTATTCCTAACCTATTATTTTTTAATCTGACTGCCATTTTCTTTAGTTTCAAGAATTCTTCCTCATACATCTCACATGTAACCATAATCACTTTCCTCCATTTCATAAAATAATCTATACAATCGTCCAAGACATACGCTTAAAAAGTAGATTTTGAAACCCAATTGGGGCATAAAAAAGGACTGTCCGAGGACAGTCCGTATAAAACCATATAGTGGTTTTGGATTTATTATGTTGATTTTTTACTTACCCATTTTATCATAGATTTCCATAGCTGACAAGGCTTCTCACTCATTGCAGATCTGACGGGTAAGATCGCAAAAATCCTCCCTCCGCCCCATGTAAAATGTATCTCTCATCTGCTCCATCTGTAACCGCACATAATCTTCCTTTGTCACAAGTGGTGTATAATAGACATATCTCCCTTTTCGTTCAGGTGACAAAAACTCTCTTTCTACCAATCGACGCAAAAATGTTGATACAGTCTGAGGTCTCCAATCCATATGGAACTTTTCATTCACCTGCTCCTTTACTGGTGACAGATCCAACGCCCGATTTGCCTCCCAAATAACCGCCATTACTTTTTCCTCACTTACCGGTAATCTTTTGTTTTGCATGTTGTAATCCTCCTTTTTATACATCATATACTTACAATCACTCGTCTCTAACATCTCATAAGACCAACTGCCTGTTTAACTAACGCTCTGCAGCTTCATTATCCGCATTTCCAAAATGCCTTTCTACCTTATTATATAATCTTTATCAGACATGTCCTGCAATAATATTTACAACCTCCATAAATGTCATAGTAGTATTAAAGCTTCAACTTTCTGACGCATCATGCTCTCACTCTGGTAGTTTAATCATATCATGCATAAACTTCTTTGTAAACCATTTAACTACAAATCCTGTCCGATTATTGCAGATATTCTTCTCCTTGTAAATCCTCTTTATTATAATTGCTAGCATATATAGTAAAATACTTATCAGCATATAATATGTTCAATTTGATACGGATTGGACCGGTAAACTCATCTATAGCTATTCCCATTATCGCTATAGCACCTAAAAATGGAACAGCGCATTCCATAATGGCATCCGGCAAATTAAAATTCTCCGCCTACACCAGCTGCCATTCTCCCGGATGCTCACAAATATCCATTAAAAATATCAAAGAACAGCCTACGATTGCTCCTCCCAGTATTAGCATGGGAATACTTACTTCCTCTAGGCAATATACTAGCTTTTTCATATGTCATACTCCCTTCTCTTCCGTGCCATTCATGTTTTCCGATATCTGGAAGGATTTCACAATATGTTTTAGGATCCTCTCCTGATCTGCTGTCATTTTTTCATCATCGTCCAAATTAACGCCAGCAAAAATAGCACTCTGAAGACCGTCTTTTTGTACGCATGCAAAAAAACCGGTATATTTTCCATAGTACTGGGGCGTGATAGATATATTTCCTTTTACCTTCGCAAGAATCTTATATGCACCACTCTTTTTTCCGCTGCTATATGAAATCTTATCCTGATATTTTTCCATCCATACCCCATTTACACTATGGTTCATTATTTCATTTGGAATATCCTTACTACTCATATCAAAATTTGTTCCTGTCTCTTCAGCAACAACGACCTGTTTTACATTAAAAAGCAAATATGTCTTATTATCCTTATATAAATACGTTCCCTCTCCATAATCTCCGTCTTTCGATATTGTAGAAATCATCATTGATTGTGAGAGAAATTGTTCCGGCATATCAAATACCGCCCCACTAATCGAATTAACTTTTGTATATCCGCTTTGACTGCTCTCATATACGGATCCGCATCCAGTCAGCAATACGCACACCATGAGCAAACAAAGTAACACGCTTTTCTTTGATTTTTTCATGTATTTGCCTCCACCATAAAATAACCACCAATCTATGCGATCATAAATCGATGGTTACCTATTGTTACTCCCATACTCCATAAAATTCTATATCTGAATCTATAGGAATAGACAGATCTGTACCTGCTACACTCTCCCACTCTATAAATTGCTTTCCTTCCAGATATGGTGTAACCGGTGCGGTCAAATAGTCTCCCTTTGCTACAACGCACTTCTTATATACCTTAGAATCTCCTTGCGAAATATAAAACTTAACGGTGCATAGTTCAATCGGATCTTCCGGTACATCCGCAAGGATGACTGTTCGTTCTGCAGTTACCTTCCCTGTGTTTCCATTCGGATGTATAAATTTCTCTTCAACCCTCACAGATAAAAGTCCCGTATCAATATCCTCGTTCATAATTTTTACGGAAATCTGACCATTAGAATCTATTCCGGCTGCAATACCTTCCGTTAAATCAGCCACAAACTCATCCGCATTACTGATAGTATAGGTCTTTTTTATTTTAAGTTGATTCACAGTGCTTTCGACCGCCGAATCCAGGGCATCCGTTTCGATTGAACGATTCATTCTTCCGTTCGTGGTCATAACCATCAGCATAATGATTACACTCATTACCGTACACATGGTAAGTCTTATGATCGTTTTCACCCTTATTCCTCCCTAGTTTTTTGTAACCGGCACACGAATATCTACTATCGACTTCCGGTTTGCACCGTCGACAGCTTTAATACGGATGGTATAGATTCCCGCCGCAGGAAATGTAATGGTCTGTGCCGCTCGATCATACGCATCCGCCACCTCATTTCCACGCCAATCACTAATTTTTGTTATTTTATATGATACAGTTTGTCCGTTATAATCCACCACTGTCAAAAAATCACTAAGCCGATTTGCAGTCGCCTTCATCTGACCGGACACAGCGTAAGTAATAGCCGGTGCCGCTTTCGCCCCTTCCCTCTCAAACACCTGATAATCCTGATACGTGCTGTAATCTTCTGATTCCTGATGCTCATATGCCCCAACGATCTCAAAAATACCCTGATGCCCCTGTCCATCGCTCACTCTTGTAAGCAAGATTCCAATAAATAGCACCATACATACAATTTCTAAAATGGTATTCCCATACTCCTTAACAATTTTCTCCATAAATCAGCATCCTCCGGCTATACTCTGCATAAAACTAAATACCATATTATATAAGCTGCTCCCTGGACTAAACAATCTTAAAAAGATTTCTCCAAATGTCACAACACCAACTGCATCTATCAAAACTCCATCAAAGTGATTCAGTATTTCTTCCATATATAATGTCTCCCTTAAAATGATAATATCTGCAATCCCCTTAGCATCATTTCGATTACCGCCATTCCCGTTACCAATTCAACTAAGCTTCCGCCCAGTTCAGACATGATTTTCTCCATAAATGCCTCCTTATCGTGCAATTCCTCTGGTTTGCAATGTCTGCTCTAACGCTATGATTGGAATTTTATAAGTATATGTCAGTACAACCTGCGCACAGGATATCATGTTGTTTTCATCATACTTGCAATTTTTTATCTCCAGCTCATACCCGTTTGTCTGTGCCTGGTTGATGCATGCCTGCATTACCACTGGGTTAAAATCACTGTTTTCCAATTCCGCAATAACATCCGCCTTATACTCTTTTGCAGCCGCCGTCTCCGCAGATGCTTTATTAACCGATAGACATAGCACAAACGCAAGAATGACCACAAATATTGTGCCAAATCCTCTAATTATCTGACTCATATAGCTCCTCCCATATTTTGCAGCATAGCGAACATAACCATTACGCCAATGCAAAAATCCACAAACATTTTCGCAGATGATGCCAATACCGGCACGCCAAAGATCGTCTTCATCTTATACTCTATCTTGTTATTTTGAATTTTATCTGCCTGATCCTGCATTTCGTTTACTCTGGTAATCAAATCATTGATCTGCTCATCCGAGTTACCAACCCCGGCCTCGGAAATCGTATGTAGCATTTTCATACAACTTTGTACTTCCGGTACATCAAACTTTCTACAAAAGTCCGTATAGCTACTTAATTGTCCCGGCGCCTCCGATAAACGGGCAAGAAGCATTTGCAGTTCTGGTTTTAGAACCGGCGGCGCACTCTCCACTGATTTTGCAATTGACACTGCCACATTGTTGTGTTGTAACAGTAATGCCAGCTGCATAAACCATTGCGGCATACAAATGTACAGCGCATTTCTTACATCGTTGCTTGCAATGTTATAACCAATCTTATACTGGCGCAGGGTAAATATAATGACCAAAAAGCCAATGATACCTAACCAATTAAGCTGATACACAAACGCAACACCCGACATTACCGCAAACGGAATTGCAATCACTACACTTTTTCTTCTTTCCTTTTCTTCGTTATAATTCATAACGGTCTTATATGAAGACGCCACCATTTTATTATCAATAATCGCTTCCTCATTTAACCAGCTCTGCGCCTGTCCTCTCATGGATCGCATAAAAGCAAACATCATAAGCAATATGTATATAAATGAGGTTACCTGTATCACCGGATTTTTAAACAAGTTAAATTCCTCACCGTTTGGAAATTTGGATCCGGTATAATTAAGAACATATAAGGTAACCGCGCAGATCGCGGTAGCAACGATAATTGAAAGGATATTATCTGTATTCGCCGCCTTTTTCCTTTCCTGCAGCATATATCCGCGTCGTTTCCACTCCTCTACATCATGTCTTAGCAAAAAAATGGATTTATCCGTATTTCCACCATAGTCTTCACTGTTCACTAATAGCTCATGCACTGACAAAAGCTTAGTACATCCATACTGTTCTTCTATAAACGACAATCCCTCACGCAAGATTCCATTTTCACTGTTTGAAACCCCGGCTTCTATATAAGCAATCGCCCGATCTATGCAATCACGCATTTTTCCTTCTTCAAATGTTTCCTGTGTTTCTTTGAGTGCCGCCAATACCTTTTTATTTACCTCAAAGGAATAAAGCATTTGTTCCATGTAAGTAGTAACGTCTGCAAATCTTTTTTGCTCGTACATCTGCCGATATGTGTACCTTACGGCGGTAGGAATCAAAAACATCATAACAATCATGCAGATAATCAAAAGATTATACTGCAGCTGAAATATCAGTCCGACTACACCAATCCCCATGATTCCACATAAAAAAAGGAGCGCATGCGTCTGCCAGGAAAAATTGTAGCCGTATACATGCACTTCCGTGGCCAAATTTTTCGGATTCATTAGCCAAAAAAAGTCATATATCTTCGTGTTCTTAAATCCCTTTTTCCCTTTCTCGTTATCCCCGGTCTCTTTTACCTCGGTCGCCTCCAACTGATCCATCTTTTGTGATTTATCCCGCCGATCTAATTTTTTTCTTCCTATATTTATATTTTTCATATCAACCTCTCTTACTTTCCGTTTCCCTTTCGCAAAGTATCAAAATCCTCACAAACAAAAGGATCACGAATATGCGCCTCTGCCATCTGTCGCAGGATGTCTTCCGGAAGGTTTTTTGAAATAATATCTCCGTCATCAACAATCATATAGCATTTGTTTTCGCGTCCTTCTCTTGCATAGAAGCAGAGCTGATCCAGTTTTCTATGAGTACATCCGTTTTTATCCTTTACTCTTTTTATCAGCACTCCTACATTGACGTACCGATATATACGGTTTTCCATTCGCGCTGCATCACGTACATCATCCATCATATTAAGCGTTCGGTCCGCAAGTTTTCGCACATCATCCAAGTGAATTGTGGTTATCCCAAAAACGCCTGTACTCCATGCTTCAAGCAAAGAGGTTACCTCCGTTGACCTCGCTTCCGAAAGAACAAGCCATTTCGGATTCATTCGCAGACTCGCTTTGATGGCATCTGTGTAGGAAAAATCTGCTCCGACGCGTATCTCCACCGCATCCGCTTCTGGATTGATGTCCCGGTAATGAATCTCAAGCGAATCCTCGATTGTGATAACCCGCTCATCCGCCGGAATAAACTGCATGAAAAATTTCGCACACTCTGTCTTGCCCGCACCGGGTTCTCCTCCAAACATAAAATTCATTTTTGTACGCACACAATTAATCAAAAGCTGCAGGATCTCACTACTGCAGTATCCTGACTTTAACATATCATCTATCGTATTGCGGACTAATGCAGGTGATTTTCGGATACAGATACTAATGCCAGATACCGCCGCTGATTCATGCAGGATACTAATACGCAGTTCCTTGGTGTCTGCCTCAAGTACCTTGTTGGCATTGTTGAAACTTTTATTAACACTGTTTGAAATGTTATGTACAAATGCCGATATGAATTGATCGGATATGTCTACTCTCTCTTTGTATCTTCCATTCTTATAATCTGTGATCCAGAGTTCGCGCCCGTTATAATCAATATCTGTGATCGTAGGCTGGCATATATATTTCCAAAACACCCCAAATTGCTCTGGAGTAGGTGTAAAAATATTGTTCATCTTCTTTATACTGAATATTTTCAGCTTTTCTCCCTTCCTTATTAGTAAAATAGCACACGCTTATGCATGTGCTATTCTGCTATACTAATTCACTTACCTCTATGAAATCCATGTACTCATCTTATTGGAGATGGTAGTAAACAGTCCATTAAAGGCAGAGTCTACCGATCCGCCCTGCGCAGTCCACGCAATGACGAGTGCGATTAAGGCAGCGCCCACAACAAGCGCTATTACCGCTCCTACATAGTGTTTAACGATCTGATCCATGGTTTCACCTCCTTTCCATATTCCAAGTTTTCTATCTTCATCCTGCAGAATGACTACTCCGTGATCGTAATAATCTCTTCGTCAAGGTTCTCTCCATCTTCGCCGTATCCTATGTCCGTTATTTTTGTATCCGCGTGATGGAATACTGTAACCTTATATGTTCCTGCCGGAAGATAAGCATATGTTGTCACAAGCTGCTTATTTCTGGTATCTGTATCAAACATCCGGGATTCACCATTTTGATTCTCAATGTTTCCCCATACCTCGCCATCGCCATCATATGTCGCATAAAACTGTATGTTTGACTCGTCCTCAGCAATAACAAATTCTTTCTCTTCCCGGATGGCATCTATTGCAGGTTTTGCCGATTCTGTCGTCACATCCGTTATTTCCAAGTCCTGGGGCATGACAGAAATCTTCCATCGTCCCGCCATTACCTCTGAAATTTCGGTGTAAGCCACTCCATCTTCGCAAGTCATGCCATACTGTGTTCCATCCGGAGCTATAAGTACTGCAACCACTTCGTCATCACTGTAAACATCCGTTGCATACGACACCGCAAATCTGACATTTTCGGTTTTTTCCGAAACAGATGCCACATATTGCTGAGAATACGCTTCGATCGAGTCAGCTAGAGTTTTGTAGTATGCCTGGTTCATGTCAATACTTTCATCATCTTCATCACCTTTCTCGTAGTTATAGTATTTATAAAGTCCGCTTCCATTGATGCTGTACCAGCCGCTCGGATAGTCATCCGACATATACACCGCCAGATAACCATTTTTCGTATCATATGCCTTGTCCACGGTCATCATCTCAAACGATTCTAAAAAAAAATGATCTGCGGATATAGTAACCGTACCGTAATACGTCCCTGCATAAAGTCCAATTACATACTGCCCGCCCTCTTTTAATCCGGTAATAATACCGGCATCATTGATCGTATTTTTATTAATCGGTTCATCATTGATTGTTACAATACGGATGTTATCCGACTTTTTCCCGTTTATCTTTTCATATGCATCGCTGTCCTTTACGCAATTTTTCTTAATGGAGTAACATAAATAGCCATCATCATCAATGTAGCCTCCATAAAATCCAAGTGACCATCCTACTTGTTCAAACCTTTCCAGTTTAATTTCAGACAATGTGCTTTTTTCCGATGGGTAAGCAATCAATTCGTTACTATAAAGTGCCGGGACTAACGGTAGGTCCTGTGACAGCCACAATACACGATCCGCAGACGGCTTAGTCGCGGTTCCTAAAAATGATCCCTGGGGGCTGTATGCCGCATAAAAATCTGCTCCCGATTTCACATAATATTCATCATCTGTAAGCTCAGCATCACTTAATGCAACAATACTGGCTGCACCCTCATGCTCAAAAATCTGTTTCTTGCTGCATCCGGATATCATGCAGCAACAACCTATCACCAAAAGCAATAAATAACGTTTCATTTCTACAGTTCTCCTAATACTTACCGTCCACCACCTTTTTTATAGTCTGCACACAGCATCCATAATGTTTAGCAAGCTGCTTTTTCCCAATTCCTTTTTTATAATCACGCCTTATGTGCTCCTGTTGCTCATGCGAAAACATTTTCATATCCTGCCAGTCATGATTCAAGAAATAGGTTGCTCTTTTAACTGCAGAAAGGTTCGTAAAAGCCGTATTTGTACAATCCCCATCCAAGAAGATCAAAACATATGCATTCCCAAGTGATTCCCTCGTTATAGCTTCATATACGACCCGCCCTGCAATCCGACGGCATTTCTTTCCCTCGATCTGTAACCAGACATGTCCGTTGTCTGATATTTTAAGATGCCTGCCTGCAGCATTTATGATCTCTCCATCCATTGTTACTGCATATCCGTGATACGCATATAATTCCTTTTTACTCAAGTTCACTCCCTCAATTTTCTAACCAATGCGTCATATTTCATCTCCAACCCTTTTCACGTTTCATATCACACGAAGCTTTCCTAGCGTGGCCTCCTACTTCATTTGCACTATTACCACCTTGTAGTAACGAGTATTCTTTTTGCTCATACAAAAGAATTTCTCTCAAATCCTTATGAACAGCTCTGGTACGCAAAATCCATCTGGCATGGCTTCCTAACTTAGCGATACAATGATTCCGGATATGAATTTATTTTCATCATTCTTGCGTTCGATTCGTACAACACACGCATGATTTTTTGCTGCAACTCCCGATACCGGGTGAGGACACAGACAGTCCATTTTATTTTGCAGATTGACAAACACCCCCGTCTCCGTCACATTTTTGATTACGCCTGCCGATAAATCGCCGATAGCGAAAAAGTCGTAATACATTTCTGCCGGGTTTGGCTCCGCAGCCTTTTTACTTGCAGTAATGGAAATAAGTATATATCTGCGCCGTTTTCCATCCGCTCCAACCGCTCCAAAGTATTCCTTCTCCTGAATGTTATCTACTCTCACCGCAAAGCGCTGCCCGATCCTAAACTCATCTGTCAAAACTCCAAGTGATAACCAGGACATATCTCTTGATAAAATGGTTGTCTCTGCGCCAAGAACATTTACCCTGACACGATCTCTTCTTACCGCAACGATCTCTGCCTGTGCCCTTAATCCATTGACCATTTCCGGTGTTCCATCTGCTGTTTTTTTCCGATACCACCGATATGCCTCGATTGACATTGCCTCTACCGCCGATCCGTAAGCCATCCTGTCATTTTCATGCAAGTCATATATGGTAAGACCAATATGTCCTCCGATTCTTGCCCGAAGTTCATTTTTTAAATATACAAGCCCATTTGGATTGTTCGTATAATCCGCAAGTTCTAACGGGAATAATTCAAGCGCCGGTATTAAGATGCGATAATATCCCTTTGTATCGTCCAGATTGACTAACGCACAAAGTGAACTGTTTTCATCATCACAAACACCCACAATCGTGCCATACACAATCTTCTTTGGAATAGATCTTGCCGCATTCAGCAAAATATCGTATTCGTGCGCCAACTCGTCTTCTGCCGTTACCACATGATCCCCATGTTTTGTGACTACACGCTCCTTCTGTCCATACATTTCACGGCGTTGCTCATCTGTCGCACGAAATACACGGCGTTTTTCATAGATTCCATTCTGCACAAGCAGCTTTGTCACTTCTGCCGCAATGTTAAATACCATGTCATTCTGATCGTCTTCACCCGGCATTTCTTCACTTACCTCATCTACCGCCCCAACGATCCTGTCATCTTTTCTCTTATGCTCCACTTTAAGTGTCTTATTATCTGATGCCGCATCCGGTTCCATATTCTCTGACTCAGTTTGAGTTGCCTGCCTCTCTGCCACTTCATTTTCCTCATTTTCCGAAGCAACCTTTGTTTCCTCTTTTGCCATCTCAATCCTCCTTTATCCGTAAATTGTATTTCAATATATCCCTGTAGTTGTTTATTATACCATTTATTACCTGTTTTTCAAGCTATTTTATTATAAAAAAATGGGAAACACCATCACTGTTGTTTCCCATTTTACAAATTTACGAGATTTTTATTTTTCTGCAGACGCTATCTATGGTACAATATACTATATGCTATTACGCTTTAGAAAGGAGTCGCATATGGAAATTCTATCCATGCAGATGGTGGCTGAAATCGCTGCCGGATTAGATCCGATCATTACTGACTTCGTTACAAACTATGTTACAAACCATGCAGCTGAATCAAAATTTGATCCAGCTCGCTATGAATATAAGCAACTTGTCCATACCGCTTTGTCAAATGCACTTTCAAAGGCAAACGACGCTCAGTCAAATCCTTTGTCCAAGGCATTTAAAGCTGAAAATAAGTATCGCAAGGGAAAAAAAGAGCGTTGGTACGCGTCTGCCGTAAAGAATGTATCTGATAATGACTTTACCAGTTCAAAGCACATATTCTCGAGCACAATTATGATTTATCAGAATTCTTCTGTAAAACAAAAAGAAATTCTATTTGGTGGAAAATCTCTTACAGATGTTGTAAATGACCTGTTAGCAGAAACTCAGGCATGGAGCACCGATACTGCGTCCTGGCTTATTTCCTTCCCTGGTATTCAGTCCTTTTCGGTAGAAAAAATCTATGACAGCATCATATCAGACGTTTTTATTAATGCTTTCCATTTCATAAAAGATCACTATAACGGAGACATTAGAAATTTTAAACAGATTCTTCCCGATACCATGGTCAGCTTTCCGTTTTTCGGTGTAAAGCGGGAGCCCTTGGACTTAAAGCCAGCAAACAACATGCTTGTTGAAAAACTGCTTCTGGCAGATAACTCCATCTTCCAGACTGCCGTAACCCTATCCAACGGAAACACTGGCATGATAGACGAACCAAGAGTACAGGCATCATTAGATCAGCTCGACCTTGCCTTTTTCCAGTACGGTATGTTTGCTAACATCGATGATGAATTTTATAATTCAAAATCAGTTACTGTGCCGTTACTTAATTTTGCCAAAATAATCAATGAGCGCCCCAATAAGCAATACCTTAACCGAGCAGTAGAGCGTCTTAGAAATTATCCGCACAAAGTGTATTCATACATTGATAAAGAACACAATATCGTAATGGATGAATATAACCTCATTGATCGTGTTCAGATCATCAATCCGTCGGACTATGTACCGACGGACGATTATCCATATGCGTCCGATGCAAAGGTCATCATCTATTTCGGTGATAGGCTTTATCAGGAAATCGTGAATGAACAGCTTACCATCATATCACGATCTTCTGCAGAATTAGTAAGCCCAGGACTTCCACGCCTGCTATGCCCGGTATTGCAACGCGAGCGCACAATCCTTACTCTAGGACTTGATCGTTCCAAAGAGATTGATCCGCAAATGACGCAGACATACCGCTACTCATTCTTCGCAAGAAGCGTTCGTACTTTAGGTGTCCGTAAAAGCGCCAAAAACATTGAATTATTATCACAGGCACTGCGGGAGTTTCATGATACCCAATTGTTTATAAAAGCAATCGCGTTCCATGGCGATGCTTTCAAAATCACATACTTTCCGTTAACAGACGATGAACGGGCAGATATTGATTTTCGCAATAATCGGTCCACACCGGAGATAACGACAGATGAACCGTTTGATGAATCAAATGCAAAGGAATAGCCAATATGATATGGCTATTCCTTTTTTAAGAACTTTTTTTACGACTTTTCATTTATTCTTCTAAAATGAGAACCTTTTTTACGATTTTTAATCTATTTCAGTTACTCTAAGCACCTTTTTTTCGATTTTTCATTTTCTAATCAATATCTGGTATCTATATTTTTTTCATCTACCGTATTTAGTATCTCCAAATAAGAACCTTTTTTACGACTTTTAGATCCGAAAATCATGAAAAAGAACCTTTTTTACGACCTTTTTGCTCGAAACTGAAAATAAGACCCTCTTTTACGACACTTTTGGGGTGCAACACCATTCATAACCTATTAAAAATGAGAACTTTTTTTACGACTTTTGACCCTTTTTTTCAAAAGTGAGAACCTTTTTTACGATTTTCTTATTTTTTTAGGTATTTTAAGACCTTTTTTTACGACTAAAAAAATTTTTTCCAATGCTTCTGCTGAATGGGAACCTTTTTTACGATTTTTTATGATCCGACCAAACCAAATTCGCCTTTTTTACGCTGTTTTCTGGAAAAAAGCCCCTTTTTTACGACACGTTGACATTCAGATTTGTTTTTCCTAAACTCAAACTAGTAAGTGGGAAAGGAGGAAGTACAATGAATCAGATTATGCATTATGAAGTCGATTTGAAGCCTTTAATGCGTATTTCAAAATCCGGTATCAGAAGCATCATAGGAAAAATGTTAGATTACTCTGAGAAATATGAATATTCCTATACACTGGATACACAGTCTTGTGCAGCGCTTTCTTGTCCACTGGCTAATACATATGCCGAGCTTAAGGCATCCATTGCTGCCGAAAAGGCAAAAGAGCGTCCTGATCTGTCTATTATTCGTACCGCATCAAATCGCATGAAAGATATTGCATCTTCCTGTGCAGCTTCTTCCTGTCCTTTCTGTCATGTGAAAAAGACTTATATCAATGATCGCAAACGGTATAATCTATACAACGAAGACTTTGCCAATAGGCGTTTGCCTAAGAGCATGATTCGTACATACTTATACCTATATGCCCTTCCGCAGGAAGTATTAGGAGATCTGCATTTTATTCGGGATCTCTCGCTTTCTGTGCTCGCATCGCAGCTTCATATATGCCTTGAGACAGCAAAACGATCTATTGAGACCTTAGCCGCTTTCCGTTATATAACAATTTCTCATTCATCTGCAATGGATTCATATAATATTATTATTAATGATTATGACACCATGCACTTGTCTGCTCAGCAAGGGGGAACCGGTTACTTTACTCTTTCTGCGGATATGATGAAAAAAATCTTATCTATAACAAATGTTAATGCCCTGCGGCTTGAAATCCTTAAGCTTTTAAAAAGTGATGATGATTCGTTGCATCACACAGATACTTCCGAGTACAAACTCAAAGATCTTGGAAATATCATGCCAGCACATACAAATTATCCGGGAACATACCAAAAGCTACAGACTCATCAGCCTTCCCTTTTCCTTGCAGATATTGTGGATGGACGCTTACATTTTACACTAAAAAGCGGTTACGATCTTCGGATATCCTCAGATGCCTTCATACATTCTTTCTGGGATGAGATTTCCGAATATACTTCTGCGTTGGGCTTTACATTTGATTCATCTTTGATTATGAATATATGCGAACTTACCCGTGAATATTCGATCACTAACATTAAAAAGAGCCTGTCTCTCATCCGAAATGATTATGCAGATACTTATACCTCCATTGTAAACTTTGGAGCTCTTCTCCGATCCTACTGCAGACGCAATTTTATCAGACCTGCAGCATAGGCTTTTTTGTTGTGCCTTTTTTTCTATTTTTCTTATACTTTTCTCATTTTCAGCTTTTTTTCTTTGTTATACCACCCGTAAGGTTCAAAATTTTACCATTCTTTCATTTGATTCTCCCTTTTCTGCTCTAAATTTATCCACATCTAAAAATTTTTCATGCACATTTCAATATTTTTCTTACACAATTTCAATTATATCTAGTTCTCTCCAAATTTTATCTTAAACCCATTCAAATATTTCGTGCCCTTTTTAATCTTTTCCGTGTTTTTTATCACATAATGCATACACATTCTTTTATTTTCTCGCATCAAAAAAAGGCTACAAACCCCATTTTTCTAGGAGTTCGCAGCCTTACATTTCTAATTACTGTTTTTATTACTGTTTTTATTACTATTTATTTCTATGTTATTATTGTTTTAATAGCTATAATAATCAGCTCACCGGTTGGACAGACAAAACATATAGATTGAGAGCTATCGTTTTAACGAATAGCCCTCTGTGTGTATAAAGTATGTGATAAGTCATTATATACAAATTGTATTGTAGTTTGTCAAGGGAAATATCTTTTAGACACAGATCTCATTGGGATGCTAGATCTATCTCAATGAGGATTTATTTAGATATCACATTTTTACTTTTTCTTTAAATGCTGAGATCGTATTTTTTGTAGGTATAGATGCTTGTGTATCATTAGCATCGTTGCTGTTTTGCTTTTTTGAGGAAGAGTAACGTTGTGTATTGTTTCTATGAACAGCGTTTCTTTGGGATTGCATTGCAATACGTGCTTTTAGCGCAGCATCTTTTTCTTCACTCCACGGTTCCATAAAATCTTCTGGTGTACACAGTTCTATATCTTTAATACTCTCTTTTTTATAACATTCATCATACACATGATATTTTTTTCGATCATTTTCAGACATATCCAATATCCATTTCGGTGCATGATACCTGGCAACCCAAGGCCGTATTTCTTTACACATCGGATGCTTGGAAAAATCCACTTTTTCTAATTCAACAACCGGTGCCTGTGTTATGTATACCAACACATGATTTCTGTTCAAACGCCGTATTTCACCTTGCGTATAGACATGTCGTTCCCCATGAGATTGCCGTACCTTATATCTTGGATGTATCTTTAGTAAGTCTCCCGCACTCTCTTCGTAACTGATATCTGTTTCTTCAGTTGTCTGGGTTCCGGATGATTCGGCGAAATATTTCGCATTGATATTATTATTGGTCTTATAAAAAATGTGAGTATCGCATGCATTCATGATGGATTCGTACTCGTTATTTGGATACATAATTTCTAACTGCTCTACACCCTGTAGCGTGATGATACTGTCAATCCCACGAGACCGAACGGTACTGATTTTTTCCGGAAAATAAGGTATGCGTCCTGTGTTTTTAAATTCTTCTAATACCATATTGACTTTTACAGGCAGACATCCATTATCCTGATCGTCGGCAAAATCAATGAGGCTGTTATAAAGAATCGTAAAAAATAAGGCTACCAGATAGGATCTGGATTGATCTGTATCCGGTGAACTGATAAAATAAGCGCATTTTTGTCTGCCGGGGAGCGTTAAATCAATATCCTCTTTTCCAACAATATTTTGGACCAGTGGATCAGCGAGGGCAGATAATCGAATTTGCAGTCCGGCATAAGTATTACCTTTTACAGTTTTATCGCTGTTTGTGAATGTTTTTAGGTATGGCATGGCCGGATGACTGTCTGGAAGACTGTAACATTCATTTTCAAATTCATCGACAGTATGATTATATAGATATTGATAGATTCCACCCATTGTTTTTGGAATTCCGATTTTATTGGTTTTTACGAAGATGCAGATCCCCATAAAAAGATTGAACTCAGAGTTTGTCCAAAAATCATTTGCTTTTCCGTCGGAAGTATTTTCCATTACCGTCTTAGAAAATGACTGCGACTGAAATATACTGTTACCAAGAGCAGACATATAATTGCAGGTATCGGTATGCAGGGAATGACTTGGACGGAAATCTAAAATTTTTACTACATATCCATTGGCTTTTAGCATTGCTGCGGTATATCTATAGATCTCAAGTTTCGGATCCGTAATAACCAAGGATTCTCCAACACGTATTTTTTGCATGATAAATGGTATGTTGAAGCTTCTTGTTTTACCGCAGCCGGGGGCACCGATGATAATAATATTGCCATTTATGCCGTAACCTCTTTTGAGTGAATAGAGCATATCGATATTGCCGGGCTCGCAGCCTAATATAATATCTGTTTGGGTAGCATAGTCACCGCATGTAAGATAAAGTTTTTTTTCTTCATCTGTCATGCGATGATCCGTACCTTTATAGCCTTGAGTAGATCCTGCATAATTCCGGTCTGTATCATTGAGTGTGTGCTTGCTTAGAGCAGAGAGATACTGATAAGTAAATTTATTTATCACAATAAAAAGTATGATGGTCAGCCAGGGAACCTTAATGATTCCAAATACTAAGGCAAGTAAAATCGAGAAGTTGTATTTAGAACCGGCAATGAGCAAATATAAATATCCGCCTAAGAGACTGCTTACAATAGTTGTTATGGTCAGATCAAGATATATTAGTCTGCGCTTGGTATTCCATAATTCTTTGATGTTTTTTCCGGCAATGCCGAAAGCGGTCTGATCGTACATTTTTTTGAGTGAGTCGGGTGTTTTTGATGATTTCAATTTATCTTAATTCCTTTCTTTTTGTAAATGAATGATACAGATGGTAATATTCTCTTGGAAAAGTGGGATTACTCTATAACTGTATGATTACATAACCTATGTTTTCTAAAAACTGTTCCTGTCCGATATCAGATAAGGTTACCATACCAAACATGTCCACATAGATTGCAGGATATATGGACTTGGATGTATTGAATATGCGGTTTAACCGGATCAAACCGGCTGCGGTTGTTACTTTGTATGCTTTTTCTGCTTGTTCTTTTTTATTCCGGCTGTATGAAAAAATCATCTGCTTTGTGGGTTGACTCGTCTCTGTTGTCATCTAGATCTCCTTTTACAATGAGTTTTATCTTAGTGTCTGCTGGGATGACTGCACGCACAAAGTCCAGTTGATAATCATAGCAATATAGTTCATATTGATTTGCTTTGTCAGAATAATTCCAAGCCAGGGCATTTAGAAATCTCTTTAATCGAGAAATATCTCCGTCGCAAAAACAGAAAGCAACTCGGTTATCTTTCTGACCGTCACATTCAATGCCGGATATATACCCTTCGCTTACAAGTTCATAGTCTGTGAGTATTTCCTGTATCAAACGCTCTCTCCAACCTGGGCGGGACATTCGATGGAGCATTTTTTGACCGTTATGATTAAGGGGGATCGCATATTTGTGTGCGTAGCCATTCTGCAGGTTTATAGTACGACCAGTTCCAGTAAAGATTTTTACAAATACATCCATATCATTCCCAATTATAATACAGTTGTCGGCTGTTCCTTGCATATGGGGATTTTCACATAAACTATTAACGAAGTATGATATATAATATCGCATTTGCCCTTCTGAGGCTTCATTCCAGAACATCGCTGTTTTTCCTGTGTGATAAATCACGTACTTACCCCCCGGACTAAGATACAAGCCAAGTGCACGGCTGGCAATGATATTTTTACGTGTATCCTGTGGTCCCATCTTAAAATTAAATGGGGTGTAGTCCCTTAACTCTGCCATGGTGTAATAGCAGATCGTATGCGCAGGAATAGTATCTATTGATAAAAGGCTGGGCTTTAAATCGGGAAAGACGGCTATTCCGGCGCCGCACATCATTTGTACGATCTCTGCACCTTTAATAACACGATTGGCAGAGGTACCGCCTTTTTCGGTGGAGGCAGTTTTTTGATGATTGGTACGGCAATATTTATTGTAGTGACCATAATAACCAAGGGGCAGAGCCGGAATATATTTTTCATATAGGGCATCAAAATGATAAAGTCGCGCCAGCTTCTTATGGTTGTTGCGCAGAAGTTCCACAATTCCTTCCTGTTGCATTTCTTTTAGCTTCCGCCGGTATAAACGAATATCTCCGGGCAAAAGTGACAGACCATAATAAGAAATACAGCCAAAGGTGAGTAATAGGCGAATCAGTATGCCACGGTAGCCCTTTTCATAATGCTTTACGCGCTCTTTCTTTTTGGAATCTTTTTTTTGCGACTTTATAGGGTGGTCAATGAGACATACAGACTTAGTCAGATCAGGTGTCTCGCTTGATTCAGGTAGCGTCTTAAGCCAAATGGTATGGTGTTCGTCCATGGGTTATCTATCCTTTACTGGGGGATGGCAGACGTACGGTATTGGCGAACACTTGAGACTCTTTTCGCCCACCACTGTGCGCCCAACATCTATACCCCGATTAGCTAAATGTGAAAATCCTTGGCATCTAAGGGATTTCAGTGAAGTTTAATAGTGTTTTTTCTTAAAAACAAAAAGATGGGGAAAAGACACTCCTAAGCAGGTTCACTTAGCAGTGCCTTTTGGAATCTTATATATTGAGCTTATATAAATCATAATTCGGAGTTTCCGCATATCCATCAACATTGAAATAAGCAATAGCTGCAGGATATGAAATGCAGGATTCTTCAAAGAGATGAAGCATTTCTTCTTTATTTTCGCTCGATGGTATAGTAAAGATTGTGACGTAAGAAAAGGGATTTGCACCTGTACCGTTAAGCTTTTTTTGAAGAGCGAGTGCATCGATATATAGTTGCTGCATGGTATTGATTTTATAAGTTTCGTCTGCGTGTATTTCAATGACCTTATAAAGAGATCCTTGTGCGAGAAAAATGAGGTTGCTATTATCAGAGGGGATATGGGTAAATCGCATATTATCTAAGGAATCTACCATATCAATACACAGATGCATTCCCCGGATCACACGGGGGTCTAGTTTGGGAGCAAATTTTAAGGCGCGTGATCCGGCGGTAATGCAGGTGTTGTTGGCACAAAATGAAATATACTGATGATTGGCAAGGTTTTGGAGAATTCGGCTGGCCTGCAGATCAGAACAAAACAGGTATTTTACAAGCATTGTTTTTGCCTGCAATGTGGTTAAACACCCCACATTGTTAAGTAACTCAAAAAAAGCATTCTCTTCTGGTGAGAGTTGTTGAATTGAAATCGACATAAAATTATTTCTCCTCTATATAAGTGATGTGTTAGTGTAAAAAAATGGAACTCATAAGACGACTTAGCCTATTGTTGGTGCACCTTAAGAGGGATATTTGCAATAATATAGAAGTATAAGATAAATGTGGGTCTCATAATTTGCCTTATATCTGCTATGTGGTGCATATTTGAGTGACATAGTACATTTAATGCGTGTTAATTCGTCTTTTGCCGGATAAAATCACATTAAGCGACACGTCTGCTCGTCCTATCGCCAAGTGCGCGTTCCTCATAAATGGACGATACAATTTGTATAGCGATACGGTCATTTCCAGATAACAGTAGACCATCACGATGAGCTTTTTGCTTTACTACATGCACAAATTCATCATTAGTGAGCAGGTAGTTATCCTTTACAAGCCGCAGATCCTGCGGTTTCATCTTAAGCAGTAACGTGGTTGCACAGCAATCAATTACAGATGCTCCAAATTCCGGCATTTTTCCAAGAAAATCATTAATTTCCTGTGTTGCAAATATGACACCGCCATAGTAACCGCGTATGATTTTTACAAGTTCCTGAATTTGTTCCGCACATGAGGCGGTACGCATCATTCTCCACACTTCATCAAGAAATATAAGATCCTGACTGTCTGGAGAGGCTTTCACAGCATTGCAGATGAACTGATATGCAATGTATAAGTACGAAGCGAGTAACTTTTTGCCTATGATTTTTTCATCACAATCAAAGGCAATATAGCGCTTGGATAAGTCAACGTTTGTCTGACCGTTTAAGTTTTTTGAAATACCGGAAATAAACTGGTTTAGTGTGCTTAATATCCTACCGGCATCCTGCTCACTTAAAATAGATGATTTTTCTATATAGTGGTAGAGATCAGAGAGTATCGGCATCACTTTTAAGGTCGTATGCGTGCTATCAGTATAAATACTTTCATTGTTGTCGGTAATGCCAAAGTCCGTATACATTTCATAGAGTATGGTGCTTAATTTATCTGACAGACTATCACTTATAGATGCTTCTCCCATAGTAAGTTCCAGCCATGTGATTACGGTACTGATCTTTTGAGCGAGGAGGCTTTGCTCATGGATTACAGTATCTTTTGTCAGCATAGAAAGGTTAATTGCACCCTCTGGGCGGATTTCAAGAATATTGATGCATGCGCTTGATCCAGGCATTAGCGGAACATACAATCCGTCTGTCAGTTCGCAGCTGCGTTTATACTCATACCCTTTCATCGGAAGAAGTAAAAAGCACCGTTTGCCGTTAAAAAATGAGCGGTACGCAAAAAGCTGCTCTGTGTATGTTTTTCCAGAACCGGAAGAACCCAATATGAGCATGTTAGCATTTTCCAAAAGCGTATTATTAAATAAATCCATAGAGTATACCTGATTCCCGGATAAACCAAGTAATGCCCCGTTTGGATCGTTTAGGGATAGAGATGTGAAAGGATAAAAATAGCCAAGCTTCGTTGCCAGTACATTATGCTTTAAACGGGTAAATACCGGTGTGGTATATAAAAATGGCATTGTAAGGCGGTAATAGTCTTCACAGCATGTATAACAGCTATCGGGCATAATATGGCGCTTATGCCGCAGAAAATGGCTTATTCTACGCATTGCGGATCGCAGATTTTTAGGGGAAGTGGCGCGGACAGTTAAAATGATTGCTACATCATAAATATCATCGCCAGCTTCTAAGCTGCGGATAAGTTCATCTACATCGGCAAAACGCTGGAATTTCTTTTCTGCTTTTTCATTTTTCCCCTTACGTAGCGCTGTGCGGGCATTGAAATTTGTAGCGCTGTTTAGTTGTTTTAATGTGGCAAAAGACAGTTCATGTGGCTGTAGCTTTCCGATAACATCAATGTCAACGTTTGCGCCGCAGTTAATATAATCAAGCCATCCGGCGGGAACGTCTGTAGGCCATGATTCGCTCGATAATCCGATAAAGCCGTAATATAGACCGTCAATGACCATATAACTCTTATTTTTGGTGCTAAGCCCTTTAGGAGCAATCAGATCGGCATAGGATATGGATTTGTTTAAACCTGTGACCTGATTAAAGCGTTCAAAGTCTGCACTGATGCGTTCATAGCGTTCATATATGGATTCTGTTTTATACGTGCGCCGGTTGAAAAACATGTATGCAAATTCACTTAGAGCCATATTTTCATTGTCATGCTTAAGACAAATATTTCCGCAGTCTTCAATGGATTGTATGATGGCGGCTTTGTTTTCGAGCATTGTTTCTGCTATTTCATCTGGATCGTGGCTTTTGATACCATTTGATCCTGAATATTCCCAGATAAAGTAGTAACGTTCAGCAATTGTGCCAGAGGTGGCAAGATGTTTTAAAAAGGAAATATAATTTTGCAGAGATTTATTTATGATTGGATTATCCTGATCTGGACAATTCCTGCGCAAGTGAGATATTAATTCGGTTGAATCTCCCTCATCTCTCATTATTTTTACCATCCAGCGTATGTGCTTATTTAAAAAGACTTCACGGAATGAAGCGATTAAGGAATTAATTTGTATAGTATTTTTTTGATAGAAACCGATAGGTAGGATCTCAATCACACCTATAAAGCGATTGTCTCTGGTTAAAAACATTCCGTCTTGTATGTTTCTTAGGGGAATATAATTTTGACTGGCACCGACAATATAGGAAACCTTTTTGTCGGTAGTAACAGAGGAACTGCCTGTACTAGAGTTTTTGTATTCTGGAAGTGTTTGCTTAAGTGTATTTGCTAAGGATGTCTTAAACGCTGCTGTTCTCTTCGATAAATTTTCTGAGTTTTTCTCCCGCAAGTCTAATAATTTTTTCAACGACTGATTCGTCGATGTTTTCTTGGCTGGCATATTGGTTCTCCTTTCTTTTATATTCTGGACCGCGTAAATGTAGCATTTTGCGGTTTCGCACGAACTTTATGTTACTTAATAGAAACTGCAACACAGAGCGGCTTTTTATGCCTTTGACTCCGCATACAAATACGATTGGACACAAAACAAGAATGCATACAGATGATACTAATTTTGTAAAATTGATGGATAGGATAATTAACCATACAGCTATCGTAAAAAAAATAGCTTCAACAATATTTACCTTTGGTATGCCATAAATTCTGTTTTTGGACAATACATTCCGGTTTAACCGTACACGCGGAATTTTATTATTTTCTTCTGCCATGTGTTCACCTCACTCAATAGTATAATAATGTTATAATTAACGTTTTGAACTATTATACTAGGACACTGCTAAAAAGTAAATAGAAACAAAACGGGCATATATCTAAGTTGGGTATGTGCCACTATAACAGTACTAATTTGAAAAGGAATACTCGTTTGCGAGGTTATCATAAGATACGATGAAGTTTGAATTATCATAGGGTATGTTCAGCGTAATATTTATAATGGAGCCGGTATTTGATATGTCGGTGATTTCTAATTGCTGTGAGTAGTACCCTTTTTCCTGCAAATAGTCATTGATTGTGTCTCCAAGTGAAGTAATTCCTACGCCCAGAAAATCATATTCCGTAAGTTTTTCCGGATTGATAATATAGTTATAGTCACTTTGGAAAGTGTCATTAAGATTATATACGGGATTGGACGAGGTAAGCTGTCGCTGCCCTGTTATTATTGTTGAGGTATCATTTGAGGATTTTTGGGGGCTAGAAATAAGAAACAGAGTTAGCATTAATAGTACAATGATGAGGACAAATATTATCGTAATAATGTGACTTTTCTTCATAATGATCTTCGCCTTTCTATTGTTTTGGTTTTTCAGTGAAAACATACATAAAAGATGATGCAGAGGCTTGTTCACAAAGAATGGTTGCGTTATACATGGGTTCGCTGTTTGCATATGTTGCAAGTGTCTGCACATTGAGCTGATTTGGATCTCTTACACAAATAAAGGCATTTTCAGATACTGTTGTAAGGATCATGTAACTGGATTGCGCTCCGTAGATACTTGCGTGGGGAATATATAAAAGTACTTCTCTCCTATCGTCAATTAGTAAAGATCCAAGCAATTCTGCGTCAAAGGAATAGGTATGTACTTCTCTTCCATTATCACTTGCAAAATGTTCTATTAAATCAGTGGACGATAGATTATTTACATCATGTAATGTTGTGTATTTATCTGGGGTAATGATATCTGCCTGATAAAAAGACTCTAACATGCTAAGACATGTAACAAGTGAGCCATACTCTGCAAGGGTTCCGCCGTTATAGGGGGTGGATGTATAGTCCTGTTGAAAATAAAGCGGGATGGTTGATAATTCATGTCCGGGACTATCGTATTGAGTGATTTCAATATGGTTAAGATTTGATGATAGGATCTCTGTGGCATCAGTAGATTCTGATGCGGTGATCCCATTGCTCATATTGTTTGAAAATGTAGAGCAGGCACTGGAAATCGGTATCTGTAATACTGCCAGTATGATAAGCAAAAATTTTTTATGTTTCATAAGGACACCTCTGTAAATGGGAAACAACATCAAAGTTGTTTCCCTAAAATTAACTTTTTGATATGTGACTAAGATACGATTGAAAAAATGGGAAACAACATCAAAGTTGTTTCCTTAAAGTTGCCTTTATCTTCCGCTATAAAGATCATAATAATACATAGAAAATCGCTGCCTAGAATCGAGATCAACAATATAGGTATTCATGACAGAGGAATATTTGTATCTTGACCAACTGATTATTCCGGCGTATCGCCCCTGTGAATAAGCTTCATACGATGCATAGCGGGAGCATCTTTCGTAATAGTATGCAGTGTAATCTGCGGCCGTTGTTACATCTGTGCAATTTCGGATCATATCGTATCCGGATGAAGATAGTTCCAGTACGAGAAATCCTGCCTGAGCATGGATATCTGTTACCGGAAGGTTAAGAGACCCGGCGTATGCAATAAGCCGATCCTTTCGTCCATTTGTCCATTGTGCAAGACCAACTGATCCGCCCTCTCCTGCCATGGTTGTTCTTAAGCCGTTTTCTGCCATGAGATTTCCAAGGATGGCTGATGCTCCTGCATCCGTAAAGCCTGCATTTTTAAGATACTGCCAGATAATTTCTGCGTTATCGCCGGTTACTGGAAGAACCAGAGAATTTGTGAAAATGCCACTTACGGTAGAGGACGAAAAACCATAGTCCCAGGTCGCTGATGGCTTATCAAGACCTAAAGTGTAATAGATTTGCCGGTATGTTCCATCCGCAGCATTTTCAGAAATGGCAGCGATTTGTGACATCATTAGCTGTAGCATATCGTAGTATGTGATATTTAGGTCGGCATCTGTGTAATAGTGAGCATCTTTATCAATATTTAGCGATGCAAATAAATCTTTTAGGCAAAACGGATATATAGATATAACAGCTGCGGCACCATCTCTTTCAACGTCATAAGTGCTTTCTGTGCTTTCTGGGGATTCTGTTTGCTGTGTTTCAGAAGATAAAGTGTCTTGGATGAGATTATTCGGTCCGATTGTAGCTGTGGACAATATAAGTTGACTCCAAATACTACTAAAAGCAGAAATTTCCGAAACATCTGTGATTTCTGAATCTGGTTCTGCAGCAGAACCTGTAATGTTATAAAAGGCATGCCAATTACTCTCAGCTAAAAGAAAGTTAGATAGTGCTGTGGTATCTCCGAATGATACATTTCCATATGCACCAGATTGATAGCCAAGTGACAGAACGCATATCAATTCACCGTAATTTACATTAGAATATACATCTCTCCAACCGTTCGGATAAGTTTCATTGAGCAGATCTATGGTTTTGTGATAGCTATATCCATTACTTGTACAATATGACCTTACATACTGTTCAACACAGTGTGTATAGGATGCATTAAGTGCAGTGTTTATGGCGTTATAGTTATTGATGAAGGCAACATCATATTCATTTGACGTATCGTACTGACTCTCATCAGCTTCTATTTGTACAACATTATCGGATATTCCGGAGAGACGTTTGAAAAAATTGGATAAGGACTCTTCTACCTGCTTTGTATATTCGATAGCTGTATGTGTTGTGTTTTCAGGCGTTAAAACGACAAAAAAGGTGCATATAAGTAATATGCACAGGAGTACACCTAAAATAATAAGGATAATCGGAGCGGCCGCAACACCGCCTGCCGCTGCTCCTGCCGCAGCACTTCCAGAAGCAGAACCTGCTGCGGCACCTGTGGAAGCAGAATTTGCGGCAGTGCCCGCTGCAGCAAAGTTACCGGCAGATGCTTTAGCTGCAGCGTCAGATCCCGTGGACATGTTTTTTGAAGCATTTGCTGCATGAGGATGGTTAATGGTACTGCCACTGCCATCTGGGGGGTGGGTATTGCTTTGAGGATCTGGTTGTTTTACACCGTGCCCTTTTGGGGAAAGATTAGGATGACCGCTTTTTGAAGAGTCATCATCTTGATCGTCATAAAATGTACTCATAGCGATACCTCCGTTTATAATTTAGGTTTTTTTGTAGTACTCTTATCCAAGCCAGAAAAGGCATTTTTGTTTAGATTAGAAGCACTCTTATTTTGCAGTCTGGAAAATGTATAGGATCCATGTGCGCTATCTGTGCGCGTATTATGTGGTGTAACACGATCCTGCACATATACGGAAGGAATTGCAGTGTAAGAGGATCGCTTTTCTGTGGCAATATCTGTTGCTGTAAACTGAATGGCTCCGGTTGCTTTATCAAGGCTAATATCATGAGGATTGATGTCAGTTAAGCCCATATTTGACCATGTACCAGTAGTAAGTGTTTCGTGTATATCTTTTTCGGGTGAAGAAGAATGATTACCCCATTCATAGTCAGTTGTTTTAAGCTGATAGCCGTTTTGGGTTACAGCACCGACAATTTGTGATTCATTGAGATTCATAGTGTTAATGCCGTTTTCACTGTACCGAATATCTACTCCACCTGTATTATTTGGTACGGCAGCATAATGTGTGGCATTAACATCTCCACCATAAACAAACTGATCGAGATGCATGCCGGTATCCAGCTCCATTGAAGTAAGTTCGTCACCTAAAATTTCCCCTTCGGCATTATAATAAGCGTCCACACCACTGTTATGAAGATCAGCCATAGATTGAGGTTCAAGATTAATATAAGCCATTTTTCCGTTTTCCATAGTTAAGGGGATAGCCATTCCTCCGTTGGATGCTTTTGGGGTGTCTGAAATATAGCCATTACGGGTAACGCCGTTTATACCGGACTTATACTGAAAGCCAATACCGTTATTTTGGGAATATGATAACGGGGTAACGACTGCATTGGCTTTTCCAAGTTTTTCAGATACATTTCCTAAAGTATTTTCCGTTATGTGATGCATAGCTTCCTGATAGCCGTGGTTATTCAGATCTCTTAGCATACCCTGCAATGTCTGATTGCGGAAAAGCCCCGCATTACTTATGGCATCATTCATGATTTGCTTCTGGGAGTTTGTAAGATTACTTAAGCTACTGCTTTTGGTGAAGCTTGCTCGTAATTGAGCGCCAGCGCTTTCTGTCATTGACCGGGCGCGACCGTCAAGGGACATCGGCTTACCGGTAAGTGCAGACCCGATAGTTGTAAGTCCCATACTACCAACAGCACCTCCGGCATTGATGAGTGTCTCTCCGGCAAAACCGGTAGAATTCTTTACAATCATGCTCATAGCGACGCCGGTTGCCGCAATATTATCTAAAAGTGCGCCGCCCATATTCGCTGTTGTGAACCCCATTTCCTTTAAGAGCGTTTCGATTTTTAATCCAAACTGGACAAGAGCAATCATAATGCACATATTTATAAAGGTGCATACAAGAGTAGACATAGTATGTAAGCAGACTAAAATCCAAAGCCGTGTGAAGATTACAATACCTATTTCACACGCGAACATTTTCACAAAGGAAAATAATACATTCTGTGTTTCGGCAGTAATAAAGAAAGGAACCGCTAGCGGTGAGCATGTATATAAGCTACACATTACCATATAACGCTTTACAAGCTCGACACACAGTTTGGCGAAGTTATATGCAACTATGCCAAAGAAGACGATCTGCAGTATCAGTTTAAATATTTCTACTGCCGCTGTATTCCCGGTTGAAAAATAGGCAAGGTCAATATAATTAAAAGCTGGATCTGAAAAATCTGCATGAACATCAAAAATACCGCCCCAGGCAGCGTTGTGTCCTTCTGACTTTATTCCAAGGTCTCGGATTAGTAGGTTCATGACAGGATTAAATAAATCTACAGCGAGTTGCTTTGCATAGTCTAAGAAGACGTCAAAAAAGGACGTAATAGAAAATACCAGTCCGAGGCATACAAACAGCCGTATGGCAGTCTGCCCCAGACTATCTTTTATATCCACTGCTGATCCTACGAGAAAAAAGAGAAAATGGAAAAACAGGAGAACAACAATAAGACTATATCCGGCATATTTAAAAGCATTTAATAGATATTCAAAGGTTTCTGGTGTAAAGACGGCTCCAGAATCTGCTACAAATGCATCAAGAGATGGCGTGAAAGATCCACCGATGATGCCGCTTGCCATCCATTGTAGCGCCAGGCATACCACTGCCTGTAGCAATAGGCATGCAGCTTTAAAAATACTTGATACTATTTCACCCATATAATAAACTTCCTCCAATATAACTACAGACAGACCATATGATCTGTCTGTAGCGTGTGTTATGAAATTGATAAGCCTAATGGAAACTAAGCACCAAACCACGCAGCCGCATTTTCAATGGTGAGTTTGATCGATGCATAATTTCTGCAAATGATTTCGGCGATTGGAATAAAAATTAGTGCTGTTTGATACTTTTCCTTGCGTTTGTCGTTGTGCGTAAAGGAATACAGGATGATAACTGCGATAAAAGCAACAATCCACCAGTGATCGTAGAATGCGCAAAATGCGGCAATGGCATCGTCACTGGCACCTGTATCAGTAAAAAGATCCCGACAAAATACGGAATAAGGAAGAGCACTCCATACACAGGCAAGCATTGCTGCATGCCGAGATAATTTTTCGTTCCATCTAAGATGTGTATGATATGTGTTCATTGGCAACCTCCTTTCCTTAAAAAAGTTAAATACATGTTAATTATATTATAAATTAACTACATGTCAATAAAATAATGGGAAACAACATCAAAGTTGTTTCCCATTATTTTAATATTAGATATTTGAGCGATTCCAAGCATTTAGAGCATCTAAGTTAATGTCAAGATCATCGTCAGCATCAAGATCATCGTCAGGATCAGCTTCTTCAATAGCTGTATCATTGTTATAGTATCTTGATGTAGACGAGTCTGTAGAAAATTCTGATGGGGTTATAGTAACTGTCTTAGGAGGCGGAGTAGGGGATTCATCACTTTTAGAAGGTAAAGGATATTCATTAGGATCAGCCATATTGCTGGATACTAATCCCATACTTTTAAGCAGCGAATGAAAAACCCTGTCAATATCCGAGTCCTTGACGATAGAACCTCGATTTACAAGCAATAAGAATTCTCCGAGCAATTCCGGATCAACAGAAGAAGAGCTGCAGCATATATCAGAACGCATTTGTTTTAAAGCCCATGCCAGCAATTTGGCGTCTTTATTTGTTATATTGTCAAGGTTCCCGGAATAATTGCTGTCAAGAAAAAAGCATACTAAGTCGGCAACGAAATCTGAATGGCAGCGTGACATTTTTGTGAGAATCCGGTATGCCTTTTCATGCGATGGGTTATCGCATGAAAAGGACATTACCATTTTGTTTTTATTATTTTCCATAGGAGCACCTTACTTTCTCTTTGAATCCAAAGTAATCATTTTTTCATACCCGATAGCATTTGCACATGGATTATCAATGATTTCATATGCGGCGAACATATCGTCACGAATAAACTGTCTTAATAATAAAATTCCACCGCCAAGAAAGAGAACCGGGTAGGTGTCAAAGTCAATACCTAACTGGGTGCAGGCACTCAATACTCTTAAAAACCAGTCGTTTGCAATAGAGAAGATAAGTGCTATAAGTGACTCATCAAGGATAGTAGGCTCTAAACGCAGTACGCTTTCAATAATCTCTTTATCAATACGTTTTCCAGTTTCCATTTCAACAATACGAATAATGTTCTCATACATCATTAAAATACCAAGAGGCTTTGAATCAGAGTGTTCTCTGTCTATGCTTCCATTGTCAAACGTAACAATATCCAGTGTCTGACCGCCGAGATCAATTGCAACATATCTTTTAAAGCGCGTTACGGATTTTTCTTTTTTAGCAGGGGAATAGCCTATAATGGCAGCCACATCCTGTGCATAACACTCACAATTCATCAGCTGATAAGAAAAATGATAATTTTTGTAAGTATATTCGACACCTTTTGCCAGCCGGTCACAGTAATATGTAATAGTAGCATCTTTTAATGTGGAGAAATGTGTCGGGGGTACGCCAACTCCAAGATTGATATAAGACATCTGATTAAGTTCTTCCTGTACACCGATTATTTTTGCTTTCTGCATGGGATCTTTTTCTGCCAGTCGCAATCTTTTGTTGTGCCTATCATTGGCGCGATAGAGTAGTTCCTTTGATAATCCCAACAAGGATAGTATAAAAGCATTCTCATTTCGGGTTTTATCTTTCACATAGGGAAATGGCTCTGGGTTTGGGATATAGTAATTGTTGCCAAACATCAAATATTCATCAGCGCCGAAAGGTAAACGTCCGTAAGAAGAAAAGCCGCTGGATACGCTTGTGTGACTTGTTTTTGTATAATAATTTCCAAGGTCTAATCCAAGATTAATACGTGACATATGAGTCCTCCTGTATAATATAAGTATAATTAACTAAACTTAGTATATCATATATGTTTATATAGAGCAATAGATTGTACATTGTTTATGTAAAAAAGTTTCCTAGAAATAGGAAACAACATCAAAGTTGTTTCCCAAAGTCGAGTTAGAAAATATGTATATATGATATACTTTCACTTTACAGAAAACGATTAACACATTATAATAAAGAGTAATGATTTGTTATGTATCAGCAGCGACAGGATAGATAAGGAGCGGGAAACATAGTGAAAAACATCAAAGCGAAGATTATTACTGTGGCAACCATGAAGGGAGGCACTGGGAAAACAACCATATGTTTTAATATAGCGGGAATTTTAGCTGAAAAATATAAGGTATTAGTGATTGACCTGGATCAGCAGTGTAACCTTAGTGCGAATATTGGATTTGACATATTTGATCGTAGTGCTTCATCGGTAGCAGATTTATTCGATGATGCGTCGACAGATCCGGTAAGCATTACGGTTGTGCATCCTATTCCTGAACTGCCAAATCTGGACGTAATACCGTCAACAATGTTCTTAAATGGTACAGAATTAAGACTTGTTAGCGTGTATATGAGAGAGCAGCTGTTAAAATCATATATAGAAAAGAACGCAGAGTTTTTTAATTACTATGATTACATTATGTTTGATACGCCGCCAAATATTGGTATCTGCACGCAGAATGCGTTGCATATAAGCGATCATATTATTCTTGTGACAGATCCGGACTGTAATTCTGCACGGGGAACGGATGTATTTTTAGCACTCTGGAATGAAGCAATCGCTATGAGCGGTGGAGAAAATCATATAGATGCTTTGATCCTCAATAATATGGAACGGACCAAGATGTCAGCAATGACAGATGAATATATTAGGAATCATGAAGTTTTCTCTCACATTAAGCTAAATACAATGGTGCCGCATTCGACTCGTTTTAAGGAGTGTGCGGAGCAGAATAAGCCGATATCTTTGATTGCAACGAAAAATAAGAAAGATGAGCAGTCGAGGGCTAAAGCGGAACAAGCTATAAGAGACGTTATAACTGAACTTAAAGAAAGAGGTATTCTGTAATGGCATTTGGCAATAAGGGGACAATCGATACGAGCAAACAGGCAGAGTTACGTGAAGCAAGAAAAAATGCAATGTTTTCATCTGCTGTAGGGGGAACGCAGTATCCCAAAAATGTGCTCGTAAATGTACCACTTGATCTTATCGTGATGAATCCAGATAATGAAAAAGTGTTTAACATGGATGCGATTGATCAGCTGGCAGCACGTATAAAAAAAGTTGGTTATGATAATGCAAGCCCAGTGTCATTGTTTGAAAGACCGGACGGTAAGTATGAATTGAGTGCCGGGCATAGACGATACATGGCATGTAAGCAACTTGGAATGTCAACTATTCCGGCAGTAATTAAAGCAGATGTTTCGTCTGCTGAAAAGGCTGAAGCGTTGCTTGGTTCCAATATGTATAACCGTGTTCTGAAGTTCTACGATTATGCTAAGGCTATAGAGTATTATAGAGACAATGTGTTAATTGCATCAGGATTTAAGGGAAATGTCAGAAAAGCGTTATGCGAATATTTTGGTATTACAGATACCACGTTGCAGCGTTACTTGAGTGTTCTTAAATTGATTCCTGAGTTAACAGAACTGACAAAAGATAAGGAATTTCCATCTTCTGTTTTAGGAAAGGCTGTAAGCTTAAGCGAAGATTTGCAGCATGAGTTGCACGATGAAATTACGAAGGCACTTGCAGATAAAAAGGCAAATGATACGAAATTGACTGAGCGAGAGTTGTTAGCAATGATCGCTATGGTTAAACAGAGAGCCGAGCAAAAGGCGAAGATTGAAAAGAATCGCGCTATATTTGAGAGCAATAGTGTAAACAGGATTGATGATGGCGCGGATGGCATGAAACCGCAGGTAAGCATAAAAGCTGAACAGATACAGACGGTTGCTGATTCCAATGCTACTTCCCCAGAGCATGTAGCAGGGGGGTATATGGCGCTTGATGGAATGGAAGACCAGATGCCGGTTATGCAGGTTACGCCGACCAAGAGTGCAAGGGAAAGTTCTGTTGCACAAAAGCCTGTTACGAAGAAGAGAAAGGTAAAAAAGCCGGATATTTCTACGGCAGTATCTGTCTTAAATAATCAGATTGTGGCAATCGATATTAACGATTTTGATGTATCTGATAAGGCAGGCACGGAAAAAATGATTGCAACTATGATAGATAATTTGAGCAATCTTTTAACCGAAGTAAAGAATCGATAATTTAAGATAGTGAATCCATGAAAAACTGTGAGGCAAGTTGATAAATAGGCTTCACAGTTTTTTTATAAGGAATCCTGGGATAGGATAATGAAATTGCATGAGGAGGAAAGGGTTATGGAGATTGCAACAGAAAGTGAATTATTTAAAAATGTGAAAGAAACATACAGACTGCTACGTATGGAAGAACGGATTAAAATAATGGACTATTTAGAAAATAAGGGACTTACTATTGTCAGAAAGAGCGGAAACGGTGGTGAAAATTATACTAATAACGGAACATTACCTAAAGAGTACGATCTTAGAAATTGGATTTGGGTCACTGGGAAATATAAGGATAAAGGGTTTTTGATTTCTTTGCAGGCATTTGACCGTGATAAGGGTTCACAAAATTACCATGTTTTGATGGACAGAATAGGAATCTGTGTATACGACAAAGAGCAGAATAAGCCTAATTATTTTGACATAATGGAGGTAACGAATCTTGATTTGCCGTTGGGAAAAAGAGATCTGAATATGCTTTATAATCTAATTGTAACAAAGGTAAAATGAGAAATATCATTAAGAAAAAGCACCTAATAGTTGAGAAAAAGGAGGGTATCTCACTTAACTATCAGATGCTTTTTTGATGTGAAGCGGTATTATTTTTGCTTTTGGGTTTTCTTTGACTTGCGTTGGGCCACGTAAATCCAATAAAACGTGAGAAGTTGGTAGGTATCGTCATTGATTGTTCGGATATTGTCTTTTGGAAAATAGATAATAAGACTATTATCTTCCCGGATTTTAAACCGGCGGACATTGTACACTTTTACATACTGGTCGTCTGTGGTTCGCAAAATAAGATAATCCCGGGCAAATATCTGCTTATCCATCAATTTTTTTAGCTTAGAAGGGGTGTAGATTTCGTCACATATTCCTTCCAGCTTGCAAACCGAGTCTTCAAGACATTTTTGTATTCTAAAAAACGTTATTCCGATAAGAATAAGCAGGGCGATGCTTCCGGCAAGAAAGAGTTCTGGTTGCTTAAATACAATACAGTAGATAATAAGCGCCCATAGCATTATAAAATAGCGGAGCAGTGATTTTGTAAAGTAGGACTGCAGGGGGAGATCAATACTGTAATAGTTCTTAAGCGATCCTGCAAGCCGGGAAGCTTTGGGTAGATGATGCTTAAAAGATATTTTTTTCATAAGGTATAGTTATGAGAAATCCTTTTATGTTATGAGGAAATCTTTTCTCCTTTCTAAGGTGCTGTAGATACTAGGCCCAATAAATAATAAAAGAGATAAAGGCGAAGATACCAAAGAGGACGCCAGCAAATTTTAGAATCGAATTTAGGGATATGATATCAATATCGGGCGGAACATCAGGTGGAGTATCATTATAATAGCCATCTTTATTAGAATCAAAAGGAATATCGCATTCTAACTGTTCTTCTTTTAGGCTTTTTCTGCGTTCAATAGTTTGATAAATGAACTGAAAAACAAAAAAGTTCGATAATTTGCTGCAGGAAGAAGCAGAACTGGAGTCATCTGATTGATCCGGTTGATCTGATGGCTCCGGTTGATCCGGTATTTCCGGTTGATCTGATAGCCCCGGTTGATCCGGTATTCCCGGTTGGTCCGGTATTCCTGGCTGTTTTTGTGAAGATATAGTCTCATTTACATCATCAAAATAGATGGTTTTTGAATTGAGGAATATGGCGTCTTCTATATCTTCTGATGCAGGATTTCCTTCATATGAATTTGTGACCATGTCAGCAGGGGATATAGCAGCGGGAGACGCTGGTTCCGGAGCAGCTACACCGCCTTTCTTTAAAACAGGCATATCCGTGGTAGGACAGCAGCCGCCCGAATTTTTGTCTTTCGATGTAGAAATTCTGGGCTTGCAAACGGATTGGGAAAGATCCTTGGGTGAGACCTGCACCAGTCTGGTCTTCGATGGATCTTCTGCAGTGGAAGCAGATTGTAACTGCTTGCGCATGACAGCATTATATTGTGCGATGGATGGCTCCTTTGGGGGAGCAAGTTTAAATTGAAAACCACATTCGCTGCAGTTCCCGCGTTTCTTATAGTGGTCTATATTGAAAATGCGACCGCAATTAGGGCATACGTTCAAGATAATAAGTCCTTTCATCACTTTTTAAAACAGTTTATCATTGGGATAATAAATTTTCAACAGAAAGTTTATATAAGATATAATATACATTTAAGGAAGAGTAAAAGACGACACCTTCAAATGAAGGTGTCACTGTTCCCTTAAAATTAAAAAACTGTCACTGTCCACTAGATATGAAATAGGATTTTTTAATAAATATTTGATCCAATATCTGAGTAAGCAGAGTAAGCTCTGTTTAATCCTTCGTATGGCAGTGTAAGACCGATTGCATTTATCAGACAAGTATGGTCTTCGTTATGATGGAATAATCCGTTATAGCGTTCCTGGATAATTCGGTCTTGTGTATTCATTATAATATAGACGTAGTCGGATTTTAAGACATTTATGAGATCCATTTTTTTGCCGCCGGTTTTTAATGATGGAATGAAAGCAGGCTGCATAGGGTAACAGGTTATATCCCGTAGATCAATGGATGAGAGTTTTATGATAAAATCCGTCATGATTAATCGATCAGCTTCGTAGTTTAATAGTCCCCAACCGTTTGGATGTTCAAAATTATTAAACATCACAAATACCGGCATCTTATCATATTTGTATAGGTTTGTAATTTCAATCGGATCTATTGCAGCTCCGGGTAACTTGACTTCTTCATCGGGTTCGGAACTGTATGGATCACTCGATTCACCGTACAGATATTCTTTCGTACAGCCAAGCAGCTGGCATATCGCGTCTACATACTTACGCGGTACAGGTTTTGCACCAATTTCCCATTGCGATACAGTTACATTGGAGATTTTTTGGGGCTTCCCGTCTGCCGAAAAGACAATATCGGATAATGCATTGGCAAAGGATTGCTGGGTCATCTCCGCTAACTGCCGCATGTGATTTAGCTTGGCAGGAATAACTCTATATTTTATTGGCTCTTTACTCATATTTTCTATGAATCCTGCTAGGGGATTCTAAATTCTCCTTTCCTGATTTTTTTCAAAAATAAGCATTGAGTTAACAAGTTTCGTTAATTATATAAAAATGTACCTCTTAATTATAAAGGTGCATAAAAATAAGCGCAAGGGGTAAAGTTTCTTATTTAATGCAAAATTTAGTATACACGAATTCATCTACATTTGACATATAGGCAATAAATGGTATAATAAACAAAAACACAGGAGGAGAAATTTAATGAAAAGACAGAAAGGCATATTGATGGTGATGCTATGCATAATAGGGATGCTTTTGGGTCATCAGGATATATATGCTGCAGATAAGCAGATGCAGGTTGAGTTGGATAAGGATTACACTTCATGTGTTTTTAAGCTGGTCTTTGATGCGGGCGGGGAATATGAAGCGTCGTTATCAGATGCAAATGATAATACATATGAGTTTGCAACGCTTGATGATACGACAATGACCTGCTCTTTGGATAAGGTGCAGGCGGGGACATACACCGTTAATATATCTTCTGAACAGAAAGAGGAGATTGGAAAAGTGACCTTATCCGTATCAACGAATAAGGTTTCCACAACGGATATTGTAAATGACAATATTATGGTGGGGAAAGATATCAGTGGTCTTAAGATGTATTTCAAGGATGATACCTTTATAGCAAAGTGGACAGATGAAACCTGTGGAGCTGTTGATGTAAAAGTTGTCAATTTGGATACTGCAGAAACACTAAAAAGTGAGAAGGTTACAGACAAGGATTTTGAGTGCCAGTTACCAGAATATGTGCAGCGGATTTCTGTGAGCATAGTACCATCATCATCATCTAACATTGCCGGGGCAGAACTTACATATACGTTTGATACGAAAAATGAACCGGATGCAACCGTTACTCCGCCAGATTTTACAAAGACGAATGCGGATAAAGTAGCGGTAAAAATAGCTTTGGGAGGCACATATGGAGTCTATGTGGAAGATAACGGAGAATGTGTACTTACAACCGATCTTATGGTGCGGGGAAATTACGATATAGAGGTTCCGTTATCAAAAGACGGACAGAATGACATTCTTTTTTTTATTGTGGATGCGGATGGTAACATGCGATCAACACATTTTGCGGTTAATAAGGATACTACGCCGCCGACTCTGTCTCTTAATGAAGAATACGATGGAATGGAAGTGAATGAACAGAGCTTTGCGATAGCCGGTACTGTTGCAAACTATAGTACATTTCAGATCAATGATACGGATGTGGATGTGGCGACAGACGGATATTTTGAATATAACTGTGATTTGCATTGGGGAGATAACAAGATCCATCTGCAGGCCGAGGATGATGCCGGTAATGTGACGCAGTATGATGTGGTAATAAAAGCTGTTGAAAAAAAATCAACAGGAATTGATCCAACTAGTGTCGCCATTTTTGTTGCAGTTCTTATCGTCATATTTTCAGTTATAAAAAAGGGACGCAGTAAGAAGACTACGCCGGATGACAAATCAAATAAGAGCAATGATGAAAGTGAAATGTTTATTGCTAATGAAGAAACGGAAGAGGGCTGTGATAATAATAAGTTCGATACCAACGTACCGGAGGATATGACCAATCAGAAAGCATCAGATAAGTGCCGGTGGTGGAAACGCAACAAAGAAAGGAATAAAGAAGCTTCGGGGGAAATGGGAAAAGGTGGAACTATTGCTAGATGGTTTCATAAAGAAAGGAACCGGGCAACGGATGAAAACCAATGTAATGCAGAAGGGGATAAGGTAAATGAGACTGATCTATACGCGGCAGAAGAGGGCGATACAGAGGCATACATGGAAGCGCTTGATTTGCATGAGTCGGTAGATAGCGACAAAATGGGGTATATCGGTGCAGTGGATGATACAGAAATGCTGTCGACCGATCAAAAAGAAGAAATTAATGAGCAGGAAGATGATGGCAATAAAAAGGATATACTTAAGTCTGATACCAAAAAGCGGGAAACACCTTCGATGTTGTTTCCTCAAAATAACCCAAGACAGGTTCCTAATTTTAGGGAAACGGAGTTTATAGGGACCGTGCCTGAAAGGGTAAGGAAATCCAAAACGATTGAGCCTGGGGGAAACTTTATTGAGCAAAAGAATGTTGAGTGGGAGGATACAGAGAAGAAGAATACAGATCAGGAGGAAACAGAGCAGGAAAAACATATGCATGAGCACGGTGTATGTGAAAGCCCAAAAGAGAATACACCTGCTCCGACCGTCATCAATGTCATTGTGGATGATGATACGCAGCTACATTCGGGGAAAAAGAAAAGAAAGAATATAGTTGGAGAATTCATTTATATGGCGATCATCGTGGCTATGGTATATGCGGTTTTTCATATAGTATTGCTGAATGGTTATATAAGTAGTAGCAGCATGGAGCCTACGCTTAAGACGGGAGATCTTACTATATCAAACAGACTTGCCTATTTAAAACAATCGCCCCAAAGAGGAGATGTCATTTCTTTCATGCGGGATAATGAGTACATTTGCAAAAGGGTAATCGGCATTGCAGGGGATGAAATAACATTTTCTGATGGAAACATCCTTATAAACGGCGAGGCGCTGGATGAATCCTGGTATTTGGAAAATGCAGAGACGTTCGTCCCAGATGATGGCAATGCGGTATATGTCGTGCCAGAAGGCAAGGTGTTTGTGCTTGGAGATAACCGGGAAAACTCCGAGGACTCAAGGTATTGGAAACAACCTTATTTATCAGTTAGTGATATTAAAGGAAAGCTTATGTTTATAATTCCAACACATGTTGTCTTTGAGGAAAAGCAAATGAGTCCGTCAGAAAACGGCAACGCTTTGTGATAATAAAAATGACTTATAGCGAGTATAAGTGTCCCTATAATATTCTGTAGGAGCATTTATATATATAAACCATACTCTTCTCTATTTACAAAAAGGGATATAAAGGGTATAATAAACAAAATAAAGGCGGTGATGAATATTGGGTGTGTAAACATTCAGTATTAGAATAAAAACATCATGCGATGACAGTAGACTTATCGTAAAACATAGTTTATACTTAGATGTGACGGTAAGATACTTGCAAAAGATGTCTTCCGGATCGGAAGAAATATCTAATACATAGATAAAGGAGAATGAATTATGAAAAAGAAGAGTGTAGTAGCATTATTAACAGCGACAATGGTGATCGGAATGACAGGGGCAGGTTGTGGCGATAAGCAGCTTGCGCTTGCAACAGATAAGGTAAGTGTCGAACTGGGATCTGAACTTAATACCGATGTAGCAGCTTATATTTCAGATGCGGATATAGCAGCGGAAACAGCAATTGATTTTGGGGCTGTTGATGTAAGTATGCTTGGATCTTATATGGCAGTAGTTACCTATAAGGATCAGACGGCGTCCCTTGAAGTTGACGTAGTAGATACCACAGCGCCGGAGGCAGAGGTGGTGGACCAGGTTACAGTTGGTGTAGACGAGCCATTGTACGTGGAGGATGTTTTAACGAGTGTAACTGAGCTGACCGGGAATGTAACGGCAACATTTGACGATCTGGCAGATGAGTCTACTGAAGCCACCGAGGAAGTAGAGGTCACTGAGGGTGTAGAGGCTACCGAGGGTGTAGAGGCTGCCGAGGATGTGGGGACCACTGAGGACATGGAGGTCACCGAGGAAGTAGAGGCCACCGGAGCGTCAGAAGATATGGAAACATTTGTGTTAGACGATGTAAC
>ERZ791659.132-NODE-132-length-58981-cov-3.47022_pt1 | contig 58981 bp, 41 predicted proteins | sample MGYA00510053_ERZ791659 | MGnify/ENA primary metagenome ERZ791659 (study PRJEB30046, sample SAMN00715192) | human gut metagenome | study: EMG produced TPA metagenomics assembly of the A metagenome-wide association study of gut microbiota in type 2... | reverse complement strand
CATACAACGGTACCAGTAAAGGGGTTCCTATGGACCTCGATGTTTATGCCGATATTGTGCGTAAGGTATATAGCCGTTATCACAAATATATAGACTGGGTAGAAGTATACAACGAACCGGGATATTTCATGACCATTGATAAAAGTCCTTATGCATCGGCCGGTGCGGCATTGGCAGATATCTATATGACCTGTGTAAAGGTGGTACGGGAAATTACGCCGGATATGCCGATGGGAGGAACCTCTGTTGTCACTCATTCCGACGGTGGAGTCGGTGGCAGCACCAATCGTGATTTCTTCGCGGATAAACGTATAAACAAGGATAACTTTAATTTTTATTCTCATCATGTATATGGCGATTATGGTATTCCTACGGAACAGGAAACTGTAACAAGAGTCAAAAATCTGTTAGGGAAATTCGGATACGCCAACCTGCCGGTTTATTTCACCGAATGGAGCACATCTATCAGTAACGCTGCAGATTCCATAACCTATACCGGCTCAAAATCACACCTCTTTGTAGCCAACTGTCTCGTCAACTGGATGCGCGACGGGCTGACAGGAGCCATGCATTGGAATTATTTGCAGGCATTTGCCGAAAACGGAACAACAGAACAGGGAATTTCATCGGATGCACACGGGCTTTATAGTTGGGACGTTCGAAGCAAAGAAGGAAAACTACTGCCCAAAGCATATGTATTTACTCTACTTTCCAAAACGCTCGGATTGGGAAAAGGCGAAAACCGCGTTGTACAGACCGATTATGCAGAAGCAGCAGAGCATTTGAATGTACTTTCAATCATAAATGCTGAAGGAGAATACTCCACAGTCCTCATAAACAATCACCAGACACCTATAAAAGTGGCCCTTTCTTCCAATTCAGACCATTCGAGAATCGAGAAGCATACAGTAACTTATACCGAAAAAGGAATAAATGGTGAGAATATTATTTCCACTGATAAAAAAAGTGTCATAACCCTCGCTCCAATGTCTGTAACGGGCATAAAATACATAAAATAAGTAGGTTGTTACCAGGTAGCGAGTGAATGTTACAAGTGTGAATCTCCGTTTTTCTATTCCTCGCTACCTTGCAGCCGTTTTCAAAACAGATTGTATAACTTTAAATAACTTATCATGAAAAGGAAAATTATTACTTTATGTACAGCGTTGTTTGCATTAGGTATTCATGCACAAATTTCTACCCCCATGTGGGAAAACTTCGAAGGCAGTTCTTTAGTATTGGAAAACATTACTTATGAAGGAACCGGAAGTGAAACAATGGGTGTTGAAGAAAACCCTCAGAAAAGCGGAATTAATAAATCGGAAAAATGCTTTGCCCTTACAGCAACCAACCAGCATGACTGGTGGCACAAACTACACATCGCCCCGGCAGAAGGAGAATACTTTATGCCGGCTTCCGACAAGCACGTATATCTTCATTTTAAGATGTATCGCACCCGAATCGGAGATGCCAGTGAAGTGCATGTTTATGACGAAAAAGGCACACAGGACGGACATTTCCAAGCACAATTCAATAATACAAAAGCAAATTGCTGGGAAGATTTTGTATTTGATCTTACCTCTTATGTCCAGGCAGGCAAGGGAATCAGCAAAATTGTCATACAACCCGAATTACAATGGAACGGTCCGGGCGCCGTACCGGAAACCAAATATTTATTGGATGATTTTCAGTTGATGGATTCTTCCTATCCGGATGGAGCACAAATACTTGAGATTACAGACATCGCGAATTTTGATGATCCGGACATGACTGCAAAAAATCTGATGGAATGGAGTTCGATGGATCCGAATGCTTCTTGCACGGTAGTCGATAATCCGTCTTCTGAGGCTGTAAATTTAACAAAAAAGGTTTTGTGTTATGATAAGCCGGCATCTGCGGTTTGGTGGCATGCTTTGCAACTGCCTATCAACGGCTTGGTGAAAGCCGAATATCCGAATACCAACCTGCATATAATGATGTATACCGGCGGGCAGACAGTACGAGTAATTGTAAAAGACCATATGGGTAATCAGGCCAGATCCGAATATATGCCTTATGACGCTACCAGTTGGGAGGACTTTGTATTCGATATCTCTGAATTGAAAGGTGAAACAATCTCTGCAATCGAATTCCTGTTTGGCTTTAATGGAGAAGATAACTGGGATAATCCGGCTGGAAAATTCTACATTGACGAAATTATTTTAAATGACGAATTTGATGCACGCGAAGAGGTCAGCACCGGTATCAATGAATTAAAGGATAACAAGAGCGGCATAGCTGTATACTCCACCGACGGAAGCATCTATGTCAAAGGAAACAACCTGAACAAGGTGGATGTGTATACAGCAGCCGGAACCCTTGTTGCAGAAAAGGCAGGAAACATGAATGAATGTTCTATGGCATTGCCTCAGGGTATGTACATTGTAAAAATACAAACGGTAAATGGAGAAATTGTAGCAAGAAGTATTGTAAATAAATAGTATAAAGTTTTATCAATAGGTATGAATACTCCCTGATACATAAGTAGCGAACTATATATTCATGTATCAGGGAGTCTTTTTTAGGGTCAGACCGTTTAAACAGAGAAGAATGAAAGTCATTAGAATTTTAATATACATCGCATTATCCATTGTATGTACCGCCCTGTCTGCACAACAGAAAGAGTATGAAAATCCTCGCGTGACAGGAGTAAACAGAGAGAGCGGACGTGCAACATTCTGGTACTATTCGGATAGAACCGAAGCACTGAAAGGTGGTTATGAAAATACCCCGGATAATATACTGTTGAATGGCAAATGGAAGTTTCATTTTTGCGAAAAACCGGCCGAACGCCTGGTAGATTTTTACCAGACAGGATTCGATGTATCGCAATGGGACGATATTGACGTACCGGGCAGTTGGCCCTTACAAGGATACGACAAACCTCTATATATGAATCATCCTTACGAGTTCAATTATATAGACCCCTACCCGTATCGGGTTCCTACGGAATGGAATCCTGTAGGAGCGTTCCGACGTGTAGTACATATTCCCGTTGCCTGGGAAGGGAAACGGGTGGTGTTGCATTTGGGTGCTGTCAAGTCTGCCTTTTATGTTTGGGTGAACGGACAAAAGGTCGGCTATTCTCAAGATTCGAAAATGCAGGCAGAATTCGATATCACCTCTTATATACAACCGGGAAGAGAAAATGTGATTGCCATCGAAGTCTATCGTTTTTCGATCGGCTCTTATTTAGAATGCCAGGATTTCTGGCGGTTGGCAGGCATCAAAAGAGATGTGTGGCTGTATGCCACCTCTCCGGTATTCCTGAAAGATTTCTTCGCTATAGGCGATTTGGATGAACAATACAAGAACGGGGAACTGGAGTTGAACTATACACTCAAAAATACCCAAAAACGCAAAACATCAGTCAATGTCTCTTTTTCTTTACTCAACAAGGAAAATAAAGAGATCTGGACAGAGCAGCAAAAGATAGTGTTGCCCGGACTGAAAGAACAAACTATGAATCTGAAGCAGGTGATCGAAGGCTGTTCACACTGGACAGCAGAAACACCCAATCTATATACATTGCTGATCGGTGTCGAAGAAGCGAACGGCAATACGACATACAGTTCATGTAAAGTAGGATTCCGTAAAGTGGAAGTAGCGAATGCACAACTTCTGGTCAATGGAGTTCCTGTTTACATCAAAGGGGCTAACCGACATGAGCACCATCCTAAATACGGACATTATATTCCTCGTGAGACGATGGAGAAGGATGTCCGATTAATGAAACAATTTAATATCAACGCAATTCGCACTTGCCACTATCCGTGCGACCCTTATTTTTATGAGTTGTGTGACAAATACGGGATTTATGTTGTGGATGAAGCCAATATCGAATCGCATGGTTTAGGGGCGGCTCTACAAAATGTAATAGATCCGCAAAAACATATCGCTTGTGATCCGGAGTGGACAGACATTCACCTGGATCGCATGAACCGTATGTTCCAAAGAGATAAAAACCATCCGTCAGTCATTATCTGGTCTATGGGTAATGAATGTGGTGACGGAGTCAACTTTGTCAAAGGCTACAAAATGTTGAAGGCACTGGATAAAAGCCGGTTAGTGCAGTTCGAACAGGCCGGTACATTACCACATACGGATATTTACTGCCCCATGTATATGAAAGGGGAAATGATGAAAAATTATGCCTTATCGCCGGATGCACGCATACCTCTTATCCAATGCGAATACGCCCATGCAATGGGCAACAGTCTTGGAAACTTCCAGGATTACTGGGATTTGATAGAAACTTATCCGGTATTACAAGGAGGCTTTATATGGGACTTTGTAGATCAAGGAATGGATGCCTATCACAATGGAGTGCATTATTATGAATATGGTGGCGGATTCGGACAGGAAAAGATCCGTAACGACGGTGCATTCTGCATCAATGGATTATTCTCTCCGGACAGAAAACCCAACCCGCACGCGTATGAAGCTAAAAAAGTATTGCAGAGTTTACGGGTACGAAAGAGTGGACTGGGAGAAAAGGTCTTTAAAGTCACGAATACATTCTCATTCACCAATGCAGATAAGTATCAGTTGACATGGAGCCTTTTGCAAGACGGACAAACTGTAGAAAACGGTACCATACCGTTCGCCCTTGCTCCTCATTCCGCCGGATTATTGACCATACCCTATCAGACAGCCCTTTCTGACTGTCATGAATATTTCTTAAACGTTGAATTCAAGTTGAAAGAAGCGGAGGATCTGTTACCCAAAGGTTGGACAATAGCCTATGATCAGATCGCTTTGAATCATCCGGTCAGAAAAATAACTGTCGGTAATACTTTAAACAAAACATTGACCTATCAAGAGAACGATACGATAATCGATATAAAAGGAGAACGCGGATTAAACCTAATCTTCGACAAACGGAAAGGAGGACTGAGTTCTTTTCGTTATGAAGGCTTCGATTATCTGAAATCATCTCTTGTTCCGGATTTTTGGCGTGTAAATACCGACAATGACGATTGGGACAGCGAGAATAATGTCTGGAAGAATGCTATTTCCAAAATGCAAGTATTGCAAGTTACGGTAGAACCTGCCACTGCCGTTTCTAAAAAGGAGAAAAAATACGAACAGATAAAAGTGCACGTTAAAACACAATTTACCGTTTCGGAAAAGCCGCAGCATACCATTTTCTTCGATACGGACTACACTGTACATGCCGATGGAAGCATCCGGGTAGATAACTATTTTACACCGAATTATTACAACGGAGAATCCAATATGTCCATACCCAGAATTGGCCAGGTAGTGAATATGAATTCTGAATTATCATTGGCTCAATGGTACGGCCGTGGTCCTTGGGAAAACTACTCAGACCGTAAAACCTCCGCATTAGTAGGGGAATACGAAATGCCCGTCAGTGAACTTCCTTACAACTACATCCGTCCTCAGGAGAATGGTTATCGCACGGATGTCCGGTGGCTGAAATTAAAAAGCCCCGATGGCCATGCACTGAAAATAACAGGTGAACCGATATTCTGTTTTAACATTCAGTTCACCGGACAAGATGGATATTTCACTAATGACGGCGCCCGGATGCGCTCTTCCGTCAATATGGTAAAAGAGCAAAATTATTATTTGAATATTGACTATGCACAAAAGGGAGTGGGTGGCGATAACTCTTGGGGAAAGCCGGTGCACTCCGAATATTTGGTTTTACTGAGATATCATGCCTATAGTTTCTGGTTGCAACCGGAACTATAATTAAATTATAAAGAATACACATCATTATCAGAAAAGCAAATTATGACCGGTTTCCATCTACTAAAATTTCGGGAACTGTAATTCAAGGATGGGAGAATATCTGTTCTCTACTGGAAGAACATTTAAAGGCCTATCCGGCTTTAGCCGTTGATTTTTATACAGGGGTATATGAGGAAGAAGTAATAAATGAACTCCATCGCTTATCCCCCGCCCTATTTATCGATACCCGCGACCTGATGAAACCGGAAAGTGAGATTAAAGCTATGACAGCCCGCTTTATGACGGATGACGTCTTATTTGGCTACGTGACTAATATCACGCTAAACGATTATTTTGACCAGGACAAACTGAAGAAAGCGCGTGAGGAAGTAATTGCGACAAAAGGAAAAGTAGTGGTTGTGGGAAGCGGAGCCGCCATGGTAGTCCCTGCCGAAGCCGTATTGGTTTATGCAGATATGACGCGTTGGGAAATCCAACAGCGTTTCCGCCGTCATGAAGTGAAAGCATTGGGGATAGACAACCGGAAAGACGCAGTATCCCTGCAATATAAAAGAGGCTACTTCAATGATTGGAGAGTATGCGATAAATACAAGGAAAGTTTGTTTGACAAGGTTGACTTCTGGTTAGACACCCACATAGCAACTGAGCCTAAAATGATTGATCAAACCACTTTTTTCAAAGGAATCGAAGAGACGGTTCATTCTCCTTTCCGCGTAGTTCCTTTCTTTGATCCGGCTCCCTGGGGCGGTCAATGGATGAAAGAAGTATGCGATCTCGATCCGGAAAAAGAAAATTACGGTTGGTGTTTCGATTGTGTTCCCGAAGAAAACAGCCTCTATTTTGAAGTGAATGGTGTACGATTCGAATTGCCATCGGTAGATCTCGTACTTTTAAAAACAAGAGAATTGTTGGGTGAGCCGGTAGAAGCGCGTTTCGGAAAAGACTTTCCCATCCGTTTCGACTTTCTCGATACGGTAGGTGGCGGTAATCTAAGTGTACAGGTACATCCCACGACACAATTCATTCGCGAAAACTTTGGCATGTACTACACACAGGATGAAAGCTATTATCTATTGGATGCCAAAGAAGGTGCTACCGTTTACCTCGGTTTGAAGACGGGTATCGATAAAAATGAAATGATTGAAGACTTGCGGAAAGCCCAAAAAGGAGAAATAGTATTCAATACGGAGAAGTACGTGAATAAACTGCCCGCAAAGAAACACGATCATTATCTGATTCCGGGCGGAACCGTACATTGTTCCGGCTCAGAAGCATTGGTACTTGAAATCAGTTCTACTCCTAACCTGTTTACTTTCAAGTTATGGGACTGGCAGCGTTTAGGATTAGATGGAAAACCACGCCCCATAAACGTAGAAAGAGGAAAAGAAGTTATCGACTGGAAACGTGATACGGAATATGTCAAACAGCATTTGGCCAACCATCTGACAAAGATTTCCGAAGGAGACGGCTGGAGAGAAGAAAGAACAGGGCTGCACCCGAATGAATTCATCGAAACCCGCCGCCACTGGTTTACCAAACCTGTGACACACCATACGAACAACAGTGTGAATGTCTTGAATCTGATAGAAGGCGAAGAAGCCATCATCGAAAGTCCCAACGGAGCGTTTAAGCCATTTGTGGTTCATTATGCCGAAACATTTATCATTCCGGCAAATGTAAACGAATACATCATTTCCCCTTATGGCAAGTCTGCCGGTAAAGAATGTGCGACTATTAAAGCTTATGTGAGATTCTGATAAAAACGTAAGGTTAACTTAATTCTATTATCATATGTATAAACATGATCAGCGTATTGTACTGACTCTGGATGCAGGGGGTACCAATTTTGTATTCTCTGCCATTCGAGAATGTAAAGAAATTGTAACTCCGGTCTGTCTTCCGGCTGCTTCTGATAACCTGGATAAATGTTTGTCTGCATTGCTAAAAGGGTTTAGCTTGGTTAAAGATCAGTTGGAAGACACCCCGGTTGCAATTAGCTTTGCTTTTCCGGGGCCTGCCGATTATAAAAACGGGATCATTGGAGATTTGCCCAACTTCCCGGCTTTCCGGGGAGGAATAGCTTTAGGACCATATCTGGAAGAGAAATTTAAAATCCCCGTTTTTATTAATAATGATGGTAACTTATTTGCGTATGGTGAAGCACTGGCCGGTGCATTACCTGCCATAAACGAAAAACTTGCTGCCGTCGGTAGTCCTAAAAGATATAAAAACTTATTGGGAATCACTTTGGGAACAGGGTTCGGTGCAGGAGTGGTTATCGACAATCGCCTGCTGACGGGCGACAACGGATGTGGTGGTGACGTATGGATCATGCGCAATAAAAAATATCCCGGATTGATAGCAGAAGAAAGTGTAAGTATCAGAGCCGTCCGCCGGGTATATACCGAACTTAGCGGTGAAGATGCTTCAAAGTTGACTCCTAAAGATATCTACGATATTGCAGAAGGCCTGCATTCCGGAAATCGTGAGGCGGCCGTGAGAAGCTTTGAAGAATTAGGCGAAATGGCCGGAGCAGCCATTACCCAAGCGCTTCACATTGTCGATGGGTTGGTAGTAATCGGTGGCGGCATAGCGGGAGCCGCTAAATACATTCTGCCGGGTATAATGAGAGAGATGAAACAATCCGTCTCCACTTTTGCAGGGCAGGAATTTCCCTGTTTACAGATGGATGTCTGCAATCTGGAGGACGCGAACGATTACAGGAGGTTTATGGAAAACAGAGCCGTCCATATCCAAGTGCCTTCTACCGACAAAAAGGTTCTATATGATTGCAATAAACGTATCGGGGTAATTGTATCCTCATTGGGTGCCAATAAAGCCATTGCATTAGGAGCATATACTTTTGCATTGCAACAGATAGATGCAGCAAGCCTTATCCAATAAAATCATAAATTAAAGAAAGTGCAACTATGAGCAGAAAGCTATTATTCCTTTTTCTATCGGTTTACTTCTCCACCTTTACAGCCACAGCCAAAATAATATGGACAATTGGCAACGGAGATAATTCCGGTTCCGAACTGGCATTAGGCCCCTCTGATTATAAGAAATTTTTAGCTAACGATTTCGGGTATGAAGACCGGTTCTTTCTGATCGGGACTTCTTCTGATAAAACAGATTTCCCATATGTGATGCCCGGACCGGATGATACTTGGGGAGGTACTTGGAGGACTTCCGGTTGGAGAACACATGATGCAAACATTCTGTTCAATATCTCCCAAAAACCTAAAAACGGACAATGCAAATTGATTATCGATCTGGTAGATTCAAATCCGAATCGCTCGGTGGTAAAAGTCACAATTAATTCTATAGAAAAGAAATTCGAGATCAAAGGCCATTCCGAAGAGGCACTGGAAGGCAATGTACAAAATGCCAAAGAACAGATTCTGGAATTTCCTTTTTCTACTGCCGACCTGAAAGAAGGCGGTAATATTGTTACTATCTCTGTGCTCGAAGGTGGTTGGATCGTATTCGACCAAATCTTACTGGAAGGATCGGATCGTGTTACATTAGGGGACAATAACAAATACGCTTTTCTACGCAATGTAGCACCTGCTGCTTATGAAACAGAACTGGAAGGCAAAAGAGTACAACCGCTTTTAATTGATGTGGAACACCTGAACGGTACCCCACAGTTAACAGTGAAGCTGGACGGCACGGATATATTTGCTGCTAAGCTGGATACCTCACGGTCTATTTTCGAAGCTCCTATGCCTGCTGTTAAAAAAAACAGGAAAAGTATGTATCAAGTGTTGGTAAACAATGAGTTGATAGAAAAGGGTATCGTATTGCGTTCCCCCCAGGCTCTACAGACACTGGCGGACTATGTAGACACCAAAATAGGCACTGCACACTCCCGATGGATGATAGCTCCCGGCCCATGGATGCCTTTCAGCATGGTAAAACTGAGCCCGGACAACCAGAATATGGGATGGCAGGCCGGTTATCAACCCACTTTTGAAACATTGGGTTGCTTCAGCCATATTCACGAGTGGACCATGGGAGGATTAGGCATGATGCCGACCAATGGAAAACTGTTCACAACAGTAGGTGATCAATTCTGTCCCGATGAAGGCTATCGTTCACGCATTGATAAACGGACGGAAGAAGCCCCTTTAGGCTACTATAAAGTATTCCTTACCGATACAAAGATTCTTGCAGAAGTGACGGCTACAGAAAGAGCCAGTTTCCAGAAATATACTTTCCCGAAAGATAAAGACGGCCGGGTTATGATTGATTTACATATTCAGGCTGAGTATGATTACAATCTGCGTGAAGTAGAAATGAAGCAGGTAAGCGACTACAGAATAGAAGGATTCTGCCATCAGTTTTCCCCACAGGTATGGAGTGGTGACGCCGATCAGGAGTATGTTGTAAATTTCGTCATTGAATTCGATGCCCCCATAAAGAAAACCGGTGGCTGGAAAAACGATCAGGTACTGGACTCAAAACAGATAACAGGAAAGAATTTAAAAGACGCCGGATTATATGTCGAATTCGATACGAAAAAGCATCCCGTAGTCCAAGTCCGTACTGGCATCTCTTTGGTCAGCATAGCCAATGCCTCAGAAAATCTGCAAAAAGAGATAAGCGACAAATTTGGCTGGGATTTCAATGCAGTTGTACAAAACCAGAAAGATGTATGGAACGAGATTCTGAATCGTCTGACCATCACATCCAATGACCGGATCGAAAAAGTACGTTTCTACACAAATATGTTCCGTGCACTTTGCCGCAATATGTGGAGCGATATAAACGGAGAGTGGATGTCCCCGGATGAAAAAGTACGTAAGTTTACTAACCCGGATCATGTCGCCTTAGGTTGTGATGCATTCTGGAATTCATTTTGGAATCTCAATCTATTCTGGAACCTGGTAACTCCCGAATGGACCTCCAAATGGGTAAATTCACAACTGGCCATGTACGATTCCAACGGTTGGCTGGCAAAGGGCCCCGCCGGCATGGAGTATATCCCCGTAATGGTGGCAGAGCACGAAATACCATTAATAGTCTCTGCGTATCAAATGGGCATCCGGGACTATGATGTCGAAAAAGCATTTGAAGCGATAAAAAAAATGCAAACTACGCCTGCTACCCGTGTTGCCGGCGGATTTGCCGGTAACCGTGATTTGCTGCCTTACCTTAAATATAAATATGTACCCATCGAAAAGGGACGTTTCTCCAATACAATGGAATACTCATATGATGACTGGACGGTAGGACAAATGGCAAAAGCATTAGGAAAATATACCGAGTACGATATATTCAATGACCGTGGAAGTTGGTGGAAAAATGCCATTAATCCCCAAAACGGATATGCACACATGCGCGATACGACAAGGCAGTTTATCCCTGATTTTGATCCCTTCCAAAGCGGACGTGATCATCATTATGTAGAAGGTAATTCCTGGCAACTCAGTTTTTTTGTCCCCCAAGATGTTCCGGCATTAATAGAAACAATCGGTGAAGAAACTTTTATCGATCGTCTGAACTGGGGCTTTGAAGCCAGTGAACCTTGGAGGTACAATGCACCGAACGATCAGTATTGGGACTATCCTGTAGTACAGGGTAATCAACAGTCTATGCATTTTGCCTTCTTGTTCAATTGGGCGAAGAAGCCTTGGCTCACGCAAAAATGGTCACGATCCATCATTGATAAGTACTATGGAACAGGCATCGCCAATGCTTACTTAGGTGACGAAGACCAAGGGCAAATGAGCTCATGGTTTGTAATGGCCGCCTTAGGTCTGTTCCAGACAGATGGCGGATGCCGCATCGATCCGATCTACGAAATAGCCAGCCCGCTTTATGAGAAAGTCATTATCGACTTGGGAGAACGTTATAATCGTGGCAAAACATTTACAATCGAAGCAAAGAACGTTTCCAGAAAAAATAAATATGTTCAAAGTGCCATGCTAAATGGTAAAGTACTGAATGAATTCTTCTTTCCGGCTTCCGAATTACTAAAAGGCGGTGAACTGATTTTGGAAATGGGTGACAAGCCTAATACATCTTGGGGAATACCCACGTGTAATTAAAACAAAAAATAAGTAACTATATATTGCTTACAGTGTAAATTCTTGTTAGCAATAGAATATATCAAGATTATAAGCCTTCTATAATCGTACAATCGTTTATAGAGGGCTTTACTGTAAGGTAATATAGCCACCAAAGAGAGACAATACTACTCTATTTATACCATATATATTTAAGCTAAATCAAAGTATATAGTTTTACCCCAAGAACATCCCCATGTTTTGCATGAAAACATGGGGATGTTGTAGTACAAAACATCCGGATGTTTTGTAGGTATGAAATAAGCTTCATGTAATATAGAAACTTATCCTCTTATTTAATTAAGGTCTATTATCCATGAATTATTAAGCTTAAATAAAAAAAACACAATAAAATACTTTTTTTATTTAGTAAGACTTACGCTTGAATTGTAATATTAATAGATAGCCTTAAAATAAGAATTAAAATTAATATATGTTGTTTTATATAGAATTAATGAAGAACATGAACAAAAAAAGCTAATGGAAAAGAATTTGTATTTGATGCAAAGTGCACATTTACAGCTAAAGTAACCAGTATTTTGTTAACATAAAAAAATGCTAAATGAAAAAAAATCTAAAGTACAAGATCGAACTCTTGTTGTTTTCCCTATTTCTTTTTGTTCCACTCTCTATGCATGCTACAGCGCAAAATGATGTAGCCATAAGTTTGGATTTTTCCAATGTTCCTTTAAGTAAAGTTTTAAATGAGATTGGTCGTCAAACTTCATTGCGTATTGTTTACAATACAAAAGATGTAAATCCCGACCAAATTGTATCAGTGAAAGTAGATTATCAGAAATTATCTTCTGTCATGAAAAACTTGCTGAAAAACACAAATGCAAAATTTACTATAAAGGACAACTATCTGGTACTCTATTCCTCTAAAGATGTTGATGTGGTAAATGAAACAACCCAATCAAACAAACGTATCATTAAAGGTTTGATCTCTGATGAATTTGGAGAACCTCTGATTGGTGTAAGTGTATTGGTAAAAGGAACTACCACAGGAACCATTACTGATATCGATGGAAATTACTCTATCGAAATTCCCAATGACAATGCCATACTCGAATTCAGTTATATTGGTTATCAAAAAGCAACATTATCAATATCTGGTGCCACTTCTTTTAATATTATTCTAAAAGAAGATGCCCAAGTTCTGAACGAAGTGGTTGTTACAGCTATGGGTATTACCCGTGAAGCCAAAACTCTAACTTATGCTGCACAAACTATCAAAAACGATGAAGTAACTCGTATTAAAGAAACAAATTTTATTAATTCACTTCAAGGCAAGAGTGCAGGTCTTACCATTACTCCTAACAATACCGGTGCGGGCGGTGGAGCTTCTAATTTAGTGCTTCGCGGTTCCACCTCTATTCTCGGAACCAATCAACCGTTAATTGTAATTGACGGTGTACCTATGCAAGACGGTATGGGAAGTCAAGTAACCGACGGTATCGCTTATGGTGGTGGACGTAGTGGAGATGACCTTCTATCTACTATTAACCCTGAAGATATTGAAAACATGACCATTCTTAAAGGGCCGAATGCTGCTGCGCTTTATGGTAGTGCTGCCAATAATGGTGTAATTGTTATTACAACGAAATCGGGTGTTTCTGGCACTGTTAAAGTGGATATTTCCAGCAGTACTTCTGTTGAAACAATGGCAATGTATCCTCAAACCCAGCAAACTTTTGGTCTTAGCGACAATAATCAATGGTCGGCATGGGGACCTGAGATCGGTACACGTTCGGCAGATGAGCTGGCATCTGCACCTTATCTGATGAGTTCTGCTCGTAATGCAGTAAAAGATTTTTTTAATTTAGGTGTTACACTTAATAACGGTATAACACTTAGCGGCGGTACAGAAAATTCCCGTACGTATTTCTCTTACAATAACACATATCAAACCGGACAGATTCCCAATAACGATTTCCGACGTAATAATGTGATGTTCAAGGAAATATTCTCTTTGTTTGACAAACGCGTTAATATCAGTACAAGTCTTAATTGGATACATCAAAAAACAAACAATGCTCCAGTAGTTGGAAAGGCTTTGAGCACTCTTTATCCACTATATCGTACTCCGGCAGATATTGACATGCGCTATTTTAAACATAATTATCAACATGCCGGTACGATGGCAGACGATATTGTTAGTAATCCGACAAAAGGAAATCCCAAATTAGTCGGACAGCCAGTACAAACGTGGTATTGGTACGACCAATATCTAAATAATCCATATTGGGTGGCTAATATGTATAACGATGTGTTGAAACGCGATCGCTTGATGGGTAACATCACTTTGGAGGCCAAAATCTGGAAAAACATCAAATATCAAACACGTCTCAGTATCGACTATGTACTTCAAAATAATCTAAATGAAGAATATGCCGGAATGAATCGTACAGGTTTTGATTATGTAGGTGGCAAGTATTATTCCAGTGACTCACGTACAAGTGACATTTATAACGACCATATGGTTTCTTACAATGACCGCTTTGATGATAAAATTGATATCAATGCGGCAGTGGGTACCAGTTTTACTCGACACTATAGTCGCAATACATCCATTACTACCAATATTGATACTTGTGGTTTACCTAATGCATTCGTTCCTCAAAACAGCAAGAAAAGTCGTCCCACTAATCCCAATGGTAGTGCAACATCTGCCTATGATAGTTGGAACTATTCCGACTGGAGTACTGCTCTTTTCGCAACAGCTTCTATCGGGTTGTTCGATAGGGTATACCTTGACGGTAGTTATCGCGTAGATTGGTCACAATCATTTCAACAATTTACTCAAGGGAGTGGATACAGTTCTTTTGATTACTATTCAGCTGGTATCAATATACTTATTGATAAGTTTTTACCGAAATTAGATTGGCTCAATCAATTGAAGTGGCGTGGCAGTTGGTCTGTGGTAGGTAATCCGATTCCTAATACTCTTTTTGCTCGGCAAAGTTATGATTTCAGTAATGGTACTGTAAATACTCGTCCACCATTATTTGATGATCCGAAACCGGAGACTACAACTTCATTTGAAACAGGTGTTGATGTATGGATGTTCGATAATAAATTTAATTTCGATCTTACATATTATAATTCTGTTCTTCGTAATCAGTTCCTTAATGTCACTACAGCCAATGGGGAATCTAAGCCTGTAAATACAGGTAAGATCCGTAATTATGGCCTTGAGTTTTCTGCGGCATATCGCTGGAATATTGGTCGTGATTGGCGTTGGCAAACGGGATTTAATATTGCTTGGAACGACAATCGAATCTTAGAAACTTATAAAACAGAAAGCGGGACACCTTACATTGTAGAAATGGGAACCAATGCGTTTAAAGTTAAATATATCGAAGGAGGTCGCTATGGAGATATTTATGTTAATTCCTTTGTCCGTGATGAAAATGGACACATAAAAATCAGTGGAGCTGACGATTATGAAACTGCTGTGCCTCAAATGGAATCCGGTGAGTATAAAACTTATGTAGGCAATACGGCTTCTCCTGTCACTCTCGGATGGAATAACACCCTTTCTTGGAAGAATCTTACTTTATATTTTCTTATTGATGGACGTGTAGGTGGTAAGGTAATGTCTTTAACAGAACCAGATCTTGATTTGTTTGGCCTTTCAGAACGTTCGGCTCAAGAACGTTTAAATGGTGAACGCGTTACACAAAACGGTAAAGAATATATTCTTAAAGAGCTTCCTGATGGTTCCGGAAACAAAGTCTCCGTTGAGAATTATTACATGACCATTGGTGCTTCCCCGATGGAGGATTATGTTTATAACGCTACCAATTTCCGTGTACGTGATATTTCCTTGAGTTATAATTTCAACAACTTATTTGGTAAGAATCGAGGATTGACAGCACAGTTTTCTGTAAAGAATGCATTCTTTATCTATAAAGATTCACCGGTAGATCCGGATATTTCTGTATCGGCTGCTAACGGTTTTTCCGGCATCGACTGCTATTCATTGCCTACTACACGTAGTTATGCATTGACTCTAAAATTTAACTTTTAAAATAAAGCATATCTCCTTAATAAATTATGAAAATGAAGAAAATAATATGTTCGATTGCTCTCATTGCCGGGTCTTTATTGTCAACGGGTATATTTATCAGTTGCGGTGATCAGTTTCCGGAAGAATACCCATGGATGATAGGCAGACAGGAAGAGATGGATAATACCAATGAGGAAGGTGCAGGAGCTACTGACATTACGGTTCTTGAAAAAGAACTTCGTGGTGCTATCCCTTTTATGATTAATTATTCGCATGAACCGGGTGGTAATTGGGAACCTCATGACTATCAATATGGTCGTGCTAATAATATTGATAACTATTCCGGGTATTGGACTACTTCAAAAGGTACTTTTACATTTGGAGGGCCGTTACCTACTTTATATACGTATCCTAATGACTATTTGGGTGGTGCAAATAGCAATCAAATTTTCACACAATCGGTGAATGCTATTTTACATGCTACAGAGCTTGGAAAGCCCGAATGGCGTGCTGTAGCTCTGATTATCCAAGCATATGCCGGTCATGAAATTGTTGACTTCTATGGTGCTGCTCCTTTCACAGATTGGCGTAATGTAAAACGCATTCCGCCGTTGGCTTATGAGAAAGGGGCTGATATTTATGACAAGATTTTTAATGATTTGGATGAAGCTATTGTTATCCTAAAAGAGCGGAAGCCTTCGCAAACAGAATTAGAGAAAATAGAGGATAGCAATGGTAAGAACATTTCTTATGGCGATTGGCGGCGTTGGGTGAAGTTTGCTAATAGCATCAAACTTCGTATGGCAATGAATATAGTGAAATATGACGCAGGCAAGGCTCAACAAAAAGCCGAAGAAGCTGTGGCTGATGAGATAGGTGTGCTTACCGAACATGACGATAAAGATATAGCTTACTACCCAGCCGGTGAGACTGTGTGCTGTTTGTGGAAAATTTGTAATACTTGGAATGATCTCCGCTTGAATGCATCATTGGAAAACATCCTTAAGCATTTTGAGAATCCATTGCTGACAGAATGGTTTGATTCAAACCCCAGTCCTATTAAAGATAAAAATTCTGGTATTGTGGCCCCGATTGATGTATACGGTATGCGTGCTGGTATTGATATGAGGAAGATAAATACTTCAGATAGAAAAAGTGGGTATGGTCCTTTTGCGGTATTAACCGATAAATATAAATTCATGCATCAGCCTTTCTTAAAACGTGTCGAGTGCTTATTCCTCCGTGCTGAAGGTGCTCTTAGAGGTTGGTCGATGGGCGGAACTGCCAAAGACTTTTATGAATCCGGCATTCGTTTGGCTTTTGAGGAAAATGGGATTACTGATCAAAGTATAATTGACGAATATATCAACCGGACAGAGGTAAAAGATGTAGACTATACAGATCCGTTTAACGGAATTCATAACATCAAAGGTCGTGTAAAAGTGGATGTGAAGTGGAATGAAGCAGATACTGATGAGTTGAAACTGGAAAAAATTATCACTCAAAAGTACATCGCTAATTTCCCGATGAGCGGGGAAGCATGGACTACATTCCGTCGTACAGGGTATCCGCGTTTATTCCCTGTTTATCTTAACGGTGACATGGAAGATGTTGATTTGGAACTTCAGCTTCGCCGAATACCTTTGGTAAAAACAACCAATAATACGCTTGAGATAGCTTCACTTGAAGAGGCTCTTGGAGCACCCAATCAGGGTAGTACGCGAGTATTTTGGGATGTACCTACCGAACAGCGTGGTGAAAAAAGTCCAGATAATAAATATAATTTGGTAATTCCGGTAAACTTTTAATAATTTTTTAAGATGAAACTATATAGAAACATAATATTCTTTTTGATAGCCATCTTATGTATGGGTGTTTTTGTCGGATGTAATGAAGATGAAACGCTAGATGGTGCGTCTGAGGTATATATTACCCTTAATCCTATGGATATCACTTTGAGAGTGGGCGATACAATAAAAATCTCGGCTGTAGTTACTAATTTGAGTGGTAATCGTATAGAAACACCTATTACTTGGACGGTATTGGACGAAGATGTGGCAAAGGTGTTGGGCGATACGGCGATTGTCTGTGTAACAGATGCACAAGGAAAAGAGACAAAACTAAAGGCAGAGCTTGTGAATGGTAAGTATGCCCTGACTAATGTTACCGTCACAACAAATCTTCCGGAAGGTATTACTCCTATAGACGAAAGTGGGGCTATAATTTCTTCTAAACATAGTTATAACATCACCCATGATTCTGTATTATTTGCTGTTTCTCCTAAAGAACTCCTTGAGGATTTTGAGCCTCAGTATACAATTGAAGGACTTGAACCATTTAGAATTCCGATGACTGTATATAAAGATAAAGGGTTGGTAGCTGTACACTATTCTGCGCCACGCGCCGCTGGAGAAGGAAAGATAACTGTTTCCATAGGTGATGGGTCCTCTGCCAAAACTGCAAGTTGTACTGTAGTATCGGCACCGAAACTTCTGGCTACTTTCTATGGTGAAAAATTTGCCGAGATGCCGTATTTAGGTACCAGACCAGATAGAAGTGTTTTGCCGCAATGGTTTGCTTATACAAATGAATCAAGTATGGACATAAACTCAGAAATGACTATACGTGTTGCTATCAATACAGAGAGCGGTGCTCTTGAAGACATTGAAGCAGCTTATAGTTCATATCATTGGGAAGCAATATCCGGTAGCGCAGTCGTCATTTCTGAAAAATATGAGGAGTTTGTAGAGAATCAAGGATTTGATGCCGTATTAACTGTACGTGCGGGTATTGAAGAAGGAGAGGCGGAATTTCATTGTATTACTTCGGATACTGTTCTTGTGGCAACTTTCAGTGTTCAGGATTATAAGAACCGTTATCCTGTAGACAAAATAACAGTGAGTCATGAGTCTATAAAGATGCCTGTAGGTGATTTTATCATGTTCACAACGGGAGTTGAACCAATCGCCTCTTATGCTTACCACAAACCGGTAGTTGTAGCAGAAAATCCCAATATTATAGAAGTTGGTGAATATGATGGTAATCTGATAATTCTTAAAGGTTTGGAAATTGGTGAAACCAAACTTATATTGACATCTAATGGCAAACAACTTGAAGTACCGGTAACAATTACCGAAGGTATAAAAAGTGTGTTGTGGGAAAAAGGAAATCAACGTGTTTTGTTTGCCGGCCAATCTGTTCAGTGGGGAGTCGATGCAAGGACAACTTCAGACGGTCCGAATCCTTATGAGGTAAAATGGATATCATCTGATACATCCATACTGAAAGCTGCACAAGTAGACAAAGATAATACCAAAGGTATAATTACTGCTGTAACATCAGGAACAGCCACAATTATAGCAGAAGTGGCCAATGTTCGTTCCGATGACGTTTCTGTTAAGGTAATTGATTTACCGGCGGATCAGACGTATACTTCCTCTAATACAGACTATGATAATACTATTGTAATACCTGCCGAAAACGAAAGGGACCTTTTAGTGTATGTCGCTCTAATATCTGGACAAAAACTTACCATTACATTAACTGGTGCATATTCCGGTGGTAGCTATGACGGTACCTATCAGGTCAGTAGCTATCCGGCAAGTGTAAATATTGATGAAGCAGAGGCACCTGTAACCTCAGGATATGTGACTCTTGCTTCTGATAACGATGGTAATGTGTTGATCTCGTTTGATCTTATGGTTTCAGTAACCAGTGACAAAACGTTTACGCTTAAAGCAGATAACGTAGTGGGGCTTCAATAAAATATCGACAAGGAGTTTGAAGCTTTCAGCTTCAAGCTTCTTGTCTCATAAGATGTTAATCACTAACAAACAATTTGTGAATTATATAAATTATTTTTTTAACTTTAAAAACACATTCCATGAAAAGAAATTTACTTTTACTTTCCGGAATTGCAGTTCTTTCTCTTTCTGCTAATGCACAAGAATTGAAAGAAGACTACATGGTATGGCCTAATAGTGGAGGTCTGCCCGGTTATGTGACTGAATGGACCCCAGGTACTCCTTTGTTTGAAGATGAGAATTTTTACATCTCTCGTGTGAAACCAAAAGAGCGTTTCCGTAATGCTGCAACTCAAATTAATGAGACATTAAATGAGGCAAATGACAAAAAACTTGTTTTTTGGGTTCCCGTAGGTAATGCTGCAGGAGGTAGCCCGAATGCACGTCCTAATGGCGTGTTCGATGGCGAAGTATTTAGTACATGGTCTTATGTAACCCATTATGGGGACTGGACTTCACCACATGGTTGGGTTCCCGGCGGTTTTGCAGATGTTGCCCATAAAAATGGTGTAGGGGTGTCTGGTGTTGCTTCCATTCCTAATGCAAGTATTAACGCTAATGATGGAGCTTGGGGACAAGCTTTGCATGAACAAGTAGCTCTTGACAATGAAAAATTGGCTAAATTCCTTCATTATCATGGAGTAGACGGCTTAGGTTATAATGCTGAGTTTTACGGCATGAGCGCTGATCTGCCCGCTCTTCGCACTCAACATGAATTTATTCATAAATATCTTGTTGAACAGGGAAATAATTTGGCAGAAAACTTCTGGTATGACGGAACAAACGATAACGGTGGTATCTCCTTTGATGGTGGTATTGGTAGCCATAATAAAGAAACATTCGGAAACGGCGAGCATATACGTACCTCACTCTTCTTTAATTACAACTGGCATCGTTCAAATGTGTTAAATTCTCTCTCTAATCTCCAGAATGTTGCTCCCGGGCGTAATCCATTGGATATTTATGCTGGTTTTAATATGCAAGGAGGAGATCCTTCCACATGGACTACCCTTGCTGATTATCCGATGTCTATCGGCTTGTGGGGTGCACATGAACGTAATATGCTTTGGGCCGGACGCGCAAAACAGGGCAGTTCGGATATAGCCAAACAGACAACCTATCAGAATGTTCTCGAAATGTTCTTTACTAACGGAAATCGTAACCCGGCAAAATCAATCGATATCTATAATGCCGGTAGTCATTTCCCTGATGAAAAGTGGTTTGGTATGTCAGCATATATGTCCGCACGCAGTTCTTTGAGCTGGGATCTTTCCGAAGAGCCCTTTATAACATTCTTTAATTTAGGTAACGGCCGTTTTTTCAATTGGAAAGGTAAACGTCAAAATAACAACGAATGGTATAATATAGGTGTACAAGATTATCTTCCTACATGGCGTTATTGGTTTGCTTCCTCGTTCATGGGTAAAAAAGCAACTGATGTATTGACTAATGGGTTAGATGCTCAATTTACGTGGGATGATGCTTATGTAGGCGGTTCTTGTCTTCGTATTTTCGGCACGACAGCTGATGAATATTTACATCTTTTCAAAACAGATTTCGCTTTGAAAACGAATGATGTGATTACAGTTCGTTATAAATTAGTGAAAGGTAAGTCTGATATAAATCTTATTTTATCTGCCAAAGGTAATGAAACTGTAATTTTGCGTGAGAGCAACCTTAAAGTAATAACAACTTCAGAAGTCGCAGATGATGAGGTTTGGATTGAAAAAACGTTCAAAGTCAGCGGGCTTCTCACCACACTTAGCAATAAAGAGATTGCAATGATTGGTCTGCACTTTATGAATGCCCAAGATCTTGATCTTTATCTTGGAGAATTTTCTATTACCCGTGGTACGACTTCTACTCCTTCAGCTCCTGAAATTACTGTAGCAAAAACTCTTGGTAATCATTATAAAGGTGTTGATGCCAAGGTAATTTTTAATATGCCTAATAATAAGGAAGCAGGAACTCCTGTTTACAATCTTGATGTGAACGCTTCCATGTTTAAACTTTATGCACAACAAGAAGGTGGAGATCCTATATTTATGGGTATCACTACTTCTTGGGCAGGTATGTACTATTCTATTCCTGTTGATGCAGATAAAGCACAACGGATACGTCTTGGTGTTGCTGCAGTTTCAGTGGATACCAACTCTGATTCTGATATTAAATGGAGCAATTACATAGATGGTTTTGGTGATTATTTTACCATTAATGATGTCCAAATTGATAAGACAACAATTAAACCGGAAGAAGATTTTGAAATTTCTTACGTAGATCCGCGTCACAATCCGGCTGATTGGAAACTTTACAATGCCGAGGGTGAAGTAGTTAAAGAGGCGAACAATACTGTAAAATTCTCTGTAACGGAAGGTATCAAAGAGGTTGGTGCTTATGATCTCGAAATTACTGAATCCGATACTACTCGCCGCTTCAATTCTTATGTACAGATTACAAGTTGGGGATCAGGCGCTTTGCCCCAAATCAAGACTTTGACAATCGACGGAGAAACAGTGCAAGAGGGAGCATCACCTATTAAAATTGAAATAGGAAAAGAGTTGACTTTAGGCTATACAGGTAGAGAAGCAGATGGCGCTGCATCACGCGGTGTTGAAATAGACGAAGGCTGGGTAGGTGGTAAAGTCGCACCTTTAGACATTGCTTCTTATAAATCATTCTCTGTTTCTACATGGATACTATTTAATTCATTGCCCGGTAGTACGGCATTCTTCAGTATTGAAAATCGTGCCAGTACTTGGCCTGTAAATAACTGGGGTTGGTTCTGGTCTAATGTTGATTCTAAAGGTAAATTAGATTCTTATACATTCCGTAGTGCTACTGCAGGTGGTTCTGATGAACTTAAATACACTTTCCCGGAAACTGTTATTGTACCTAATTCCTGGAATCACGTTGCATTGGTATTTGAATACAACGAAAATGGTCAGTTCCGTTCTAAATTCTATGTTAACGGCACTCTTCAGAAATCAACATGGATATTTGGCCGTACAAGCGGAACAACAGAAGATTGGTGTTCTATACGCTTTGCCCTCCCGTCTGACTACTGGTTTGGTTTCGGTGGAGGTCGTGGTGAAGGAGCTACTTTCAACAATGGTATAATAGATGAGTTGCAAATTTGGGATGGAGCTATGACCGAAGCAGATGTACAGACATCAAAGGCAGGTCTTGATGCAAATAATCTTCCAACTAATATATTAGCTTACTGGGATTTTGATACAGATGCTAATGACAGTCATTATTTTACAGCTAAAGGCACTAAGACAGAAGCACAAGCTTGTGCTTTCAAAATTGTAGCAGGAGTAAATGAAGGTTCTGGAACTCAAACCCCTCAACAACCCCTTTATATCTCCGGTACTCCGTTCATTGCCGGATCTGCTTATAAAATTGAGACACTGCCTACATGGACTGCCAAACGTGCCGTAATCAGTGAAGCTACTGGCAATGCCACTGCTGGTAGCGCAAAACTGTCCTATGCTAAACCTGATGACCGTACTGTTACTTTAACACTCGCAAATACATTAGGCTCAGATTCTAAAGAATACCCTGTATTCACAATCTATGATCCTGTAGGTATTGAAGATACAAACGCAACTGGAGAATTACGTACTTATACTGTAGAAGACATTCTCTTTGTAGAATTTGCAGAAGACGGTAACTACCAAGTTTCTGTATACACAGTATCCGGTATGCTTGCTGCTCAAAAAACAGAAACTCTTTATGCCGGTCAAAATATGCGTATTACCCTTGGAACTAATGGCATTTACTTAGTGAAAGTAATAAAAGACGGCAAAGAGGTTCGTACAATAAAAGTTCTTAAGAAATGATCTGTTAGAAATAGGTATAAAGTATATATTATAACCAAAAGAAACTAAAACGTTTCTAACAAATTGGACAAGTTAATATTTATAACTTGCATAAGAGCCTGGTATAATACTGGGCTCTTTCCTTCTAAACACATTATTTCTTAATATATAGTAATCGAATTACTTTCCATTAGTCGATCTAAAATTCAATAGACTGCTAATTAGTACCATTAGGTCTTTAAATATTTTAATACAAAAATCATTATATTATCCTTTAAATTTTACGTTTATGAAAATTACAAAAATTGTGTTATTACTTTTCGTCTTTTTATGTACATCTAATGTATGGGCGCAATTAAACGAAAATGGGAAGCAAAACCTTACTTCGGAAAACAGAGTCATTAAAGACATGAAAATCCAAGTTTCTAATCCTGGTTGGGATGGAATGGTGAGTATAGCATTAGATGGAAAACTATTGTGCACGGATTATGATCAGGGCATACTGTTGCTGGCAGGGCAGAATTTCATTGAACGCACATCAGAAATAGATGTATATCCAGGTGGCGTACTTTCAATTTGGGGCTACAAAAATGGCACAGGTAATACTAATGTAATTTCATTAACAATTCCAGAAGATGAAACAGATCCAATATTAATCGTAGAATGTACCCCCAGCAGCCATTTCCCTTTAAAAGCATATTTCAAAGGACACTACTGATTATCAAAAAATTATTTAGATAAATAGCAGTTCAAAAAGTCTTAATAATTATGAGATCACCCTCACTCTAACCATGTTTAAACTGCACTCCTAAAGTTTTATGTCCAACTTTTGGGGTGCAGTTCAATTGTAGTAAGGGTGATTTTTTCATACATGAAAATATCCAGGTATTCCTATCATAGAATATAAAAAGTGATCATGGAAATCCCTTCAAACAAACAATTGATTTGACAAAAACCGATAAGTAATATCTTCCATTTTCCCATTGACAATACGATACAAACGCTGATTTGTTTTTGCAGATTTCAATCCACCCAACGCTTCCACGTAAGGTCCCAACTTTATATATTCGAAATAACTCATATTAAAGTCGGCAGGTAACTCCGACTTTCCGGAATACCAACCCACTTTCACCGGAGCTATGGACTGACGGCAACAGAGAAACTGTGCCAATCGCTCTACTTCTAACGGATAAGCATCCCCACCCATAAAACAGACACAAGTCACAGCTTTACCATATTTCTGCAAAAGCCATGAAAGACTTTCTTCAGTTAGGAATTCACCTATGTCATCCATCAGATAAGGACTATGACACCCCTTACACCTGTTCGGACAATTAGAAAGATTGATAGCCAAAGTAACCTCACCCGGTATCTCTTGAAAAACAATATCATAATCAGCGTACCGGAGCATAATATCTTTGAGCAGCCTCCTTCTGCCGGGCTTGTGAAAAATTGCTGACACGTTTCATGTAACCGATAACACGAGTCAGATAATCTACGTCCTCGCTATGACATTCAGGACATTCGTGTAGATATCTCTTATCGATATGCTTACACTTATTGCAAATAGTATTCGGAATATTGAATGTGAAGTAATTACAACCTTCTATAGCAGCTACCCGTAACAATTGCCGATATTGTTCTTTACTAAGATGCTCCTCCAAATTCATATGTAAAGCAGAGCCACCGGTAAGATGCTCGATATAGCGATGCCCGTGAAGACGAAACCTGTCGACAATATTCAATGACTCATCTTCCACGATATAGAAATAACTGTTATAGCATTCACGAAAAGTTTGGAAACCGGCCTCCTTATCCCACTTGGCATGCTTCACGCCTACATTTTCGGCAGGGATCATTTCACAGTTAAACAAAACTTCCTTTGTACGATACTTCTTATTATATTTTTCTATCATACCCAAAATCTCCTGCACAAATGCTTCATATTTGGGATTATCATTGATTTCGATTCCCATAAACTGAGCTGCTTCAACCAAACCGTTGACACCGATAGTCAAATATTGACGACTCATATTGATATAACCGGCATCAAACAAAGGTAACATACCTTTTGCCTGCAACTGTTTCAGATTCTCATTGTAAGCCAGTTGTACTTTGTGAACCAAATCGACGACCTCTTCCAGAAAGAAAGGATAAAGCATACCCGACTTCACTGCATGCTGGATACAACGATTCAGATTAATAGTCAATACACTCTTCGAACCGGTAGAAACCCCGCCGGCACCTAACGTATAACTGAAACCATTATCTTGTATTTCATTACGCAAACGGCAACAGCTACTTAGGGAATCGGCATTATCACTCATATAGGTAAAGAAAGAGTGCCCTCCGGCATACATTTCGGCAGTGAAATCTCCATATTCTTTATCTAATACGTCACCATCTTTGGTCAGCAATGCCATTGTTTCGACAGGAAACGTCAAAACGGTCCGTGTGCGTTCCTTATTAAACCACCTCATAAAGCGCTTTTGCAACCAACTCAAAGAATCCCAATCGGGTTTACTTCCATCGAGAAAAACAAAATGCTCGAAAAGACTATTGAAATAGTACTTGTCATAATAGGCTACATTCCAAAATACCGCCTGAAAATTCCGTGCACCCGTAGGCTGATTAATAGAATACACTATCTGTTCAAAACAATCCGTTATAATCTTATCGATCGTTCTTTGCTTAGCAGACAAATCAACAACCTTGTCAGCGTGTTTATAGTAATCCTGTCCATACTCCAAGCCTACAAAATAATTCATGTACATTAAAAACTCCGGAGTAGCGCATGCACCGCTCAACATACTGGATACAATGAATACCATGTTGACAAATCCTCCACAGAAAGATTTCAGATTAGTCGGAGCCGTCGAATTGCCTCCCACACCCACAGTGCCGTTTATCAACCAAGGATACATGGTGATACTTGCACAGTAATTGGCGAGATTAGTCTCATCATTCTTATAAATAAAATGATGATTCAAAAGTTCAAGATAGCGGTCGGAGACTTCTTTACCATACAAATCTTTCAAACGATCCGTCAATAACCGGCGGTTCAAACGAATAAAATTCGATTTTGGCAATTCACCTATCAAAGTAGCGATGTTCTTGTTCTCCACATTTGCATTTGCATCATATTTACTGCCGGTAGCAGGATTGGAAGCGTCACAATAATCAAGCAAGAATCTAAGCTTGTCTCTGACTTCACGGTCTTCCAAATGCTTCTGACGATACAGCATATATGCTTTTGCAACACTGTAATAATGCTCTGCCATCAGAGCTACTTCCACCTGATTCTGGATTTCTTCCACACTGGTTCCATCACTGACACTGACACGGCTCAATACATTGGTAATGACATCCTGTGTAGCAAAACTCCCTACTGACAAAAAAGCTTTGGCAATCGCATTTTTAATCTTATCAAGAGAAAACACTTCTCTTTTCCCATCTCTTTTGATAATGAATATCTCCGAACTAATCATACTTATAAATTAAGATTTAACAAATAAATTCATCATAAAGCTATTCAAATACGACAATTCACGGAGGTCAGTAATAAAATGAAATCGGTAGAATCCACTCCATCGCCTTTCACCCGAAAGCCTTGAATGAGGTAATGAAACCGGCAGGTCTTCTGACTTGTTTTTATTACAACGCCTTCCCGATTCTATAAAAATAACCAGTGGCAAAGATTGTTGTAACATTTCTCTTTCAAATGCAAGAGATAAAACTTACAGCTACGGGGATAGTCCCTGATTTTCACAGGATTCCCTTTTAATTCCATTTCACGCTTGCGGTGATTTGGAAACCGTTATCGCTGACAAAGTTAGAAATAAAATCTATAATCCAACGGATGATAGAAAAAAATATTCCCAGCTTATATTTTTTGTTTTAAAAAGCATCTCCAATGATAATTTCCACTATCTTTGCCCCGAATTGGTTTCGGATGAACATTTCTGTCATTTGGATTAAAAGGGAATCGGGTGTAAATCCCGGACAGTCCCGCTGCTGTGAAGCTCCATAACTTTCTTGATAAATACTTTAGCCACTGGCTGTGAATTGGAGGCCGGGAAGGAATCAGAAAGGGAGTCAGTCAGAAGACCTGCCATTCGTTAAAGTCTGTTGCTACTCGTGGGATTAGGGGAACAGTACGAACGTATAATTGTTTTAATTTAATTAATGCGAAAGGGATGCCTATGAAAAAGGTATGTCCGCGTTGTGGTGCAACCTTTGAGTGTATGCACGATCGGATTTTGTCATGCCATTGCGCTACGGTACGACTGAATGAGCAGCAACGTGCTTATTTGCAAAAGAATTACCCGGGCTGTTTATGTCATGACTGTCTGACGGCAGTCAAAGAGGGTATCGTTATGGATGTATGTGATGCACCCCTTTGTGATAAACAGAAGAACAATGATAAAAAAAGTATTGATTGCCAATAGAGGCGAGATTGCTGTACGTGTAATGCGTTCCTGCAAAGAGATGGGAATACGTACAGTAGCTGTCTATTCGGAAGCGGACCGTGCAGCAAAACACGTCATGTATGCCGATGAAGCCTGTCTGATAGGTCCGGCAGCTTCCAGAGACAGTTATTTGAATATAGAGAATATAATTCGTGCTGCCCGGCAGCATGAAGCGGATGCCATCCATCCCGGATATGGTTTCTTATCTGAAAATGCCGACTTTGCCCGTCGTTGCAAAGAAGAAGGCATTATTTTTATCGGGCCCTCTGCCGAAACAATGGAAGCGATGGGCGATAAAATCTCAGCCCGTAAACACATGATTGCAGCCGGAGTACCGGTAGTTCCCGGTACGGAACAACCCTTGCAGAGTGCCGGGGAGGCTGTGATGATATGTAATAAGATCGGCTATCCCGTGATGCTGAAAGCCTCTATGGGTGGTGGCGGAAAAGGTATGCGACTGATACATAGTGAGGATGAAGTAGTTGAGGCTTATAATACCGCCCGTTCGGAGTCTATGTCTGCTTTTGGTGACGATACGGTATATCTGGAGAAATTTGTGGAGGAACCCCATCATATTGAATTTCAGGTATTGGGTGATAATCATGGCAATGTGATTCATTTATTTGATCGCGAATGTTCTGTTCAGCGTAGAAATCAAAAGATTGTGGAGGAAAGTCCGTCTCCCTTCCTCACTCCGGAATTACGCAGAGAGATGGGAGAGAAGGCTGTAGCTGCCGCCAAAGCAGTGAACTATTCGGGTGCAGGTACTATCGAATTTCTGGTGGATAAGCATCGTCATTTCTATTTCCTGGAAATGAACACCCGTTTGCAAGTGGAACATCCCATTACGGAAGAAGTGGTGGGTGTGGACTTGGTGAAAGAACAGATCATGATTGCATCCGGTTATCCGTTGCATCTTAAACAGGAAGATTTGTTTCAGCGGGGACATGCTATCGAATGTCGTATCTGTGCGGAAGATACGGAGAATAATTTTATGCCGTCTCCGGGAATCATTAAGTTATTGGCTGAACCGAACGGTATCGGTGTCCGAATCGATAGCTATGTTTACGAAGGGTATGAGATTCCTATTTATTATGATCCCATGATCGGAAAACTGATCGTATGGGCCACCAATCGGCAGTATGCCATTGAGCGTATGCGCCGTGTGCTGTATGAGTATAAAATTACCGGATTGAAGACGAATCTTACTTATCTGAAGCGCATCATGCACAACCCCGATTTCGTAAAGGGAGAATACAACACGCTGTTTATCGAGAAAAACTCGCGTATGTTGCAGCGTCCTAACAGTAATAATGAAGAAATTGAGAATATTGCCATGATTGCCGCTTATATAGATTACCTGATGAACCTGGAAGAGAATTCTTCCACGCAGTCGTCTGATGGTCGTCCTATCAGTCGCTGGCGTGAGTTCGGTTTGCAAAAAGGAGTTTTACGTATTTAAAGAGGGAGGAAGTAGTTAATGGAAATACATATTGGAAACCGCGTTGCCGACGTGACGTTGGTCAGTAAAGAAGATAATAAAGTCCGGTTGAATGTTGATGGAAGAATCTACGATGTGGATATTGCCATGGCAGAAAACGGCAGCTGCTCCATCTTACACGACGGAAATTCTTACAATACGGAAGTCATCCGCGGTGAAGGAGGAAAAAGCTATGATGTGAATTTGTTCTATCGCTCTTATCATGTGGATATAGCAGATACCCAGGTGAAATACTTGCGTATGCGAAAAGGAGGAGAAGAGAGACAGGACGATAAGATTATTGCTCCGATGCCGGGTAAGGTTATGAAGATTCCTGTAAAGAAAGGGGACCGTTTGTCGGCGGGAGATATTGTAGTGGTGCTTGAAGCTATGAAAATGCAAAGCAACTATAAGGTCAATTCGGACTGTGTAGTGAGAGAAATCTTGGTGGTGGAAGGTGATTCAGTGAGCAGTAACCAGATTTTAATGACATTGGATATTATAAATGAAGAATAAGTATGGAAAGGACAGAAATATATAATCAGTTTGAAGAACTTAATAAGTGTGCCTCGCAGGGTGGAGGCATTGATAAGATAGAAAAACAACATGCTGCCGGGCGGATGACCGCACGCGAACGCATAGAAGCCTTGCTGGATAAAGGGACATTCAATGAGTTGGACAAGTTTGTAAATCACCGTTGCACCAATTTCGGAATGGAGAAAAAACAAATTCCAGGTGATGGCATGGTGACTGGTTACGGCAAGATTGACGGTCGTCCGGTATTTGTGTACGCCTATGACTTTACGGTGCATGGTGGTTCTTTGAGTGAAACTAATGCAGCGAAAATAGTGAAAGTACAGCAACTGGCACTCAAAAATGGTGCTCCGGTTATTGCTCTGAATGACTCGGGAGGTGCCCGTATTCAGGAAGGTGTCGGCAGTTTGTCAGGATATGCTTCTATTTTCTATCAGAATACGATTGCTTCCGGGGTGATCCCTCAAATCTCAGCTATTCTGGGTCCATGTGCCGGCGGTGCCTGTTATTCACCTGCATTGACGGATTTTATTTTTATGGTGAAAGAGAAAAGCCATATGTTCATCACAGGGCCGGATGTAGTGAAAACGGTTACGCATGAAGAAGTGGACAAGGAAGAGCTGGGTGGAGCCTATGCACATAGCAGTAAGAGTGGCGTTACTCACTTCATGTGTAACACTGAAGAAGAAACCATGCTGGCCATACGCGAATTGCTCAGCTTCCTGCCTTCCAATAATATGGAGGATGCTCCGCTTATTCCTTGTACGGATGATGCCAGACGTCAGTCAGAAGAGCTTCAAACTGTGATTCCGGAAGACCCGAACATTCCTTATGACATTAAAGATATTATAGAGCCTGTTATGGATAACCAATATTTCTTTGAAGTGATGCCTCATTTTGCAAAGAATATTGTGGTGGGTTTCGCCCGTCTGAATGGTCGTTCGGTAGGAGTTGTAGCCAATCAGCCGGCTTATCTGGCTGGTGTGCTGGATATAGATGCTTCCGATAAGGCTGCACGTTTCATCCGTTTTTGCGACTGCTTCAACATTCCGTTGATTACCTTCGAAGATGTACCGGGCTTCCTGCCTGGCGTGACGCAGGAGCATAATGGCATCATTCGTCACGGGGCAAAAATCGTCTATGCTTATGCAGAAGCTACTGTCCCTAAAATTACCCTGATAACCCGTAAGGCTTATGGCGGTGCGTACATCGTGATGTCCAGCAAACAGACAGGGGCAGACATCAATCTGGCCTATCCGCAGGCTGAAATAGCTGTAATGGGAGCCGAAGGAGCTGTGAATATATTATATAGAAATGTTACACCGGAAGAAAAATCCGGTCTGATCCAGGAATATGAATTTAAGTTTTCTAATCCGTATCGGGCTGCCGAGCGTGGTTTTATTGATGAGATTATCATGCCTCGTGATACCCGGTATAAGCTGATTCAGGCGTTAGAAATGACGCATAACAAGAGTCAGAGCAACCCACCTAAAAAGCACGGCAATATGCCACTATGATTTAGTTATGTTTCAATGTGTGCGTCTCCCCGTAGAAGTGATTTCTCCGGGGAGACTTTAAACGGATTATATGAAGAAAAAATTATATATGCTTTAAATTATGGAACTATTGAAGAACCTTTTTGAAGGATACCCTGATCTTTGGGGTGGAGGAGTGGCTCATTCCGTACTGATCCTTTCACTTGTGATAGCATTTGGCATTATGCTGGCTAAAATCAAAGTGGCGGGAGTTTCATTAGGTATCACATGGATACTTTTTGTGGGGATTGTATTCGGGCATTTTGATATGACTCTGAATGAACACTTGCTTCATTTTATGAAAGAGTTCGGTCTGATCTTGTTTGTTTACTCCATAGGGCTACAAGTGGGACCCGGTTTCTTTTCTGCTTTCAAAAAAGGCGGACTTACCTTGAATCTGTTGGCTATGCTGGTCGTTTTTCTGGGAGTAGTCATCACGATTATATTACATTTTGTCACGGGTACGCCTATCACTACTATGGTCGGTATCCTTTCCGGTGCGGTAACAAATACTCCGGGACTTGGAGCTGCCCAGCAGGCAAACAGTGATTTGAACGGAATAGATGCCCCTGAGATAGCATTGGGATATGCGGTTGCTTATCCACTGGGTGTAGTCGGCATTATCTTGTCATTGATAGCCTTGAAATATATTTTGCGTATCAATACCAAGACAGAAGAGGCGGAAGCTGAACGTGGACTGGGACACATACAGGAACTCACTGTGCGTCCTATTTCGTTTGAAATCCGTAATGAAGCTATCGACGGAAAAAAGATAAAAGATATACGTCCGCTGATGAACCGTGATTTTGTGATTTCGCGTGTACAGTATCATGACGGGCAAGGAACGGAATTGGCTAATTCAGATACGGTATTGCATCTGAATGATAAAATTTTGGTTATCTCTACCCCTAAAGATATTGAAGCTATTAGCGTCTTCTTCGGTAAGCAGATTGATATGCAATGGGAGCAATTGGACAAGAAACTGATTTCCCGTCGTATCTTGATAACGAAACCTGAACTGAATGGAAAGATGCTTTCCCAATTGAAGATACGTAATAATTTCGGAGCCAGTATTACCCGGGTGAATCGTTCGGGAGTAGACTTGGTTGCTGCTCCGCAATTACAATTGCAGATGGGCGACCGTGTTACTATTGTTGGTAGCGAGCTGGCGGTTAGTCATGCGGAAAAAGTATTGGGAAATTCAATGAAACGCTTGGATCATCCTAATCTGATACCTATATTCTTGGGGATAGCGTTAGGATGTATCCTGGGTAGTACACCTTTCGTATTTCCGGGCATTCCACAGCCGGTAAAGTTAGGATTGGCGGGCGGCCCTCTTATTGTTTCCATTCTGATCAGTCGCTTCGGTCCTCAGTACAAAATGATTACTTATACTACCATGAGTGCCAATTTGATGCTGCGTGAGATAGGAATTTCCCTTTTCCTGGCTTGTGTGGGATTGGGTGCCGGTAAAGGATTTGTGGAAACGGTGATTTATGACGGTGGATATGTCTGGGTAGGTTATGGTGTTATTATAACTATTGTTCCTTTGCTGATAGCCGGGCTTGTCGGACGATACGTCTTTAAATTAAACTATTATACGTTGATCGGAGTATTGGGTGGCTCAACCACGAATCCGCCCGCGTTGGCGTATTCCAATGATCTGACTTCGTGTGATGCTCCTGCGGTGGGATATGCCACTGTTTATCCGCTTACCATGTTTTTACGTGTGCTTACTGCACAAATACTGATACTTGCATTAGCTTAATTCCTAAACTTTAATTGAATCAAACATTTTCTCTTTTAGCTTGTTCTTTACTCCCCGTAAGATTATCTTTGCGGGGAGTTTTTTTATGTGAAAGAAAAAATGTAGTAACCAAGATGTATACAAATAAAGTAAAGAGAATAGCTGCCGTTCATGACTTGTCTGGTTTTGGGCGTGTATCCCTTACGGTTGTAATTCCGATTTTGTCTTCCATGGGCTTTCAGGTTTGCCCTTTACCTACGGCTGTGCTCTCCAGTCATACGCAATATCCGGAGTTTTCTATTCTTGACCTGACGGATGAAATGCCTCGAATTATTGCCGAATGGAAAAAGCTGGATGTACAATTTGATGCTTTCTATACAGGATATCTCGGAGCTCCGCGTCAGGTACAGATTGTTTCGGATTTTATTGATGACTTCCGCCAGCCGGACAGCTTGGTGGTAGTTGACCCCGTATTGGGAGATAACGGACGGCTATACACAAACTTTGATGAATCAATGATTCGCGAAATGCGCCACCTGGCAACGAAGGCGGATGTGATCACCCCAAATCTCACTGAACTTTTTTATCTGATGGACAAGCCTTATAAAGCAGATAATACGGATGAAGAATTGAAATCTTACCTTCGTCTTTTGTCTGATGCAGGCCCTCAGGTGGTTATAATAACCAGCGTTCCTGTTCATGAAGAGAGTCACAAAACCTCGGTATATGCTTATAATCGGGTAGGGGATCGATATTGGAAAATTACTTGTCCGTATTTGCCGGCCCATTATCCGGGAACCGGGGATACTTTTACAAGTGTCATAACCGGTGCTTTATTGCAAGGGGACAGTCTTCCTATTGCTTTGGACCGTGCCACGCAATTCATTCTTCAGGGCATTCGTGCTACTTTTGGGTATGAGTACGACAATCGGGAGGGTATTTTACTGGAAAAAGTACTGCACAATCTGGATATGCCTATCCAAAGCGCCAGCTACGAATTGATTTAAAATGTAGTTATGTTACTCGTTGGCGGAATTTATTTCTTTTTGACGGGTTATGAATATAATTCACCACAGAGTAACACAGAGTTTCACGGAGTTATATTCTTTTGATTTCAAATTGATTAAACTCCGTGAAACTCTGTGTTACTCTGTGGTGAAAATTCATTACTATACCGAAATGAATAAATTCCGCCAACAGGTTTATGTTATTTGTTTGGAAGTGAAGCTTTTAATAAGATAGGTACTTCTGCCGGTTCATTTGCCACTTGTATTCCAGCTGCCGTCAGTGCTGCAATCTTTTCCTCGGCAGAGCCGGAATTACCGGAAATAATGGCACCTGCATGTCCCATTTGCTTTCCCGGAGGTGCAGATTGTCCGGCAATAAAAGCTACGACAGGTTTTGTTACGTGTTTCTTTATATATTCAGCCGCCAGTTCTTCTGCGTTTCCACCAATCTCACCGATCATGACGATGGATTCCGTATCCTTATCATTTTGGAACATTTCCAATAGTTCACGGAAGTAAAGTCCTACTACGGGATCACCTCCCATGCCAATAGCGGTAGATTGGCCCATGCCGTTGGCTGTAAGATGGTAAACAATCTCGTAAGTCAATGTTCCGCTACGGCTGATCACTCCGACATTTCCTTTTTTAAAAACGTTGCCGGGTAAGATTCCGGCCAGGCTCTTTTCCGGAGAAATTAAACCGGGGCAGTTCGGCCCGATCAGCATGGCTCCTTTCAGTTGAGTGAAGCGATACGCTTTGATTACATCGAGGGTAGGGATACCTTCGGAGATACAGATAATCAGTTTGATTCCGGCATCTGCGGCTTCCATGATAGCATCTGCCGCATAGCTGGCGGGAACAAAAAGAATGGAGGCATTGGCCTGCGTCTTTTCCACTGCCTCGTACATGGTGTTGAAAACGGGAAGCCCGTCTACGGTGCTGCCTCCTTTTCCGGGAGACGTACCACCTACCACATTCGTACCGTATTCTTTCATTTTCACAGCATGAAAATGTCCGTCTCTGCCCGTAATACCTTGTACCAACAGGCGGGTCGATTTATCAATAAGTATGCTCATAATGTTTCTCCTTTCACAGATTTTATTACCATCAGGGTGGCTTCATTCATGGTTTCCGCTACCTGAAAGCGGTTACTGTCTTTTAATAGTTTCCTGCCGATATTTTCATTGGTTCCCGTCAGTCTTACAATGACAGGAATTTCCGTTTGCAATTGGTCGAAAGCCTGTATCAATCCTATAGCTACATCGTCGCAACGAGTGATACCGCCAAATATATTGATGAAGACCGCTTTTACTTTCGAATCATTCAGCAGTATCTTCATGGCTTCAATCACCTTCACGGGGTTTGAACTCCCACCGATATCCAGGAAATTGGCAGGTGAACCGCCATATAACTTAATCATGTCCATGGTAGTCATTGCCAGTCCGGCGCCGTTTACCATGCAACCGATGTCTCCGTCCATACGTACATAGCTGAATCCTCTTTCTTTGGCTGTAGCTTCGAGTTGTTCCTCCGGTGTAGGTTCGAAAAGAGCATATATATCGGGGTGGCGGTAAAGAGCGTTATCATCGAACACCATCTTGGCATCAATGGCTGTAAGGGTACCTTTAGCCGTCAACACTAACGGGTTGATTTCAGCAAGCGAAGCATTGTTTTCCATGAAGGCTTTATAGAGATTCTGAAGGATGGAAGTCATACGCCTGGCTTGTTCCGCCTGGTCAAAAAGCATGAATGCAAAACTCTGTGCCAGATATTGATGCAATCCTATCAACGGGTCGATATTATAGCGAATGATTTTCTCCGGAGTGTTGCGGGCTACTTCTTCAATATCCATTCCTCCTGCCGCGCTCATGATAAGCACTACTGAACGCGTGTTGCGGTCAATGGTAAAACTGACATAATATTCAGCTGCGATATCTACAGCTTCGCTGATTAAAATTCGGGTTACAGGAAAACCTTTGATGGTCATTTTCAGAATTTCCCGGGCGTGCTGTCTTACCAGTTCTTCATTGTCAGCCAGTTTTATGCCTCCTGCCTTTCCTCGTCCACCGGTCAACACTTGTGCTTTCACAACTACTTTGTCCACTTCTAACTGCCGGAAAGCTTTTACGGCTTCATCGGGCGTATTGCATAACACATGTCGTTCTACCGGAATTCCATACTGGGAGAAGATTTCCTTTGCTTGATATTCATGTACTTTCATGGATCATGGATTATAGATTAGTATATGTCTCTAACAAATAAGATGGCTAAAAAGTTGTCAAATAAGTGATTAAGAACGAAAATAAGAAAAAGGATCGTTTCTGGTGAATGCTATTTGTTATAAGAAAAATATGGTAATAGCGATAAAAAATGACGTGTATTATGAAAAAAACTTGTTTTATACTGTGAACTTTTCTGCCTTTTTGGTTAATTTTGCATATTAATCTCATATTTTAATATTAAACCGTTGGGATTCCTTGTCAGATTCGGAGTCAGGAATCCTTGGATGATAACACACGAACTGTGATGAACAGGAGAAGATTTTATCAACAGAGAAGAACCTCCATGCTGTTTGCCATACTCGTATTTTTTACTCAGGTATGTGTAGCCCAGGCATATAAATATATAAGTATGGAGGATGGTCTGGGCAGTCAGAAAGTTTATCGTATCCTACAAGATTCTTTAGGATATATGTGGTTCCTTACTCAGGAAGGTCCGGACCGTTACAATGGCAAGGAAATCAGACACTATGAATTGACGGATAAGGGACAGAAGCTCAATATGCAGTTTAGCCTGAATTGGCTTTACATGGCTGACGACGGTGTGTTGTGGGGAATAGGACGGAAAGGCCGCATTTTCCGCTATGAGCAGGGGCGTGATCGGTTCGAACAGGTGTATATGCCTCCTTTGCCGGAAAAGGGAATCTCTTCGCCGAATATTACATATAGCTATATGGATCATTCCAGACGTATCTGGCTTTGCAGTAAGGAACAAATGGCATTGTTCGATACCCGCACAGGAAAGATATCGCAATTATCATCCAGTATAATCAGTAATGTCACTTCTATTGCCCAGATAGATAGGGAAAACTTCTTCATAGGTACGGAGTCCGGGTTGTATCGGGCGGTATTGGATGAATCTCGTACGTTACTTTCGTGTACACCGGCATATAATCTTCATGCACCGGTGAGCGAGTTATTCTTTTCAGCTGCTTTGAAGAAACTGTTTGTCGGTACTTTTAAGCAGGGAGTGTGGATTTGTGATCTCAATACTTCTCAGGAAAATCGGTCGGATGAAACCCTTAGTGACGTGAATATCAAACGTATTATACCCTTTGGAGAAAGGGAAATTCTGATAGCTACTGACGGGAAAGGAATCTATCGTATGAATATTGATACATGTTATGCAGTTCCTTATATTGTAGCAGATTATAATATCCATAATGGAATGAATGGCAACAATATAAACGATGTGCATGTAGACCATGATGGTCGCATCTGGATTGCTAATTATCCCAGTGGAATAACCATCCGCGACAATCGTTACAGCGGCTACCGATGGACTCGTCATTCGGTTGGAAACCGCCAGTCACTTGTCAATAACCAGGTGCATGATGTCATTGAAGATAGTGACGGTGACCTTTGGTTCGGTACCAGCAATGGTATAAGTCTATATAGTTCCGCTACGGGGGAATGGCATTCCTTTTTCAGCACTTTTGATCATGAACTGGAAGATAAGAATCATATATTCCTGACGCTTTGTGAAATCTCGCCCGGAATTATTCTGGCAGGTGGTTTTACCTCCGGTCTTTACCAGATAGATAAACGTGCCCTTACGGTTGACTATATTGCTTCTTCTCTTTTCTTTCATTTAGACCTGCGTCCCGATCAGTACATTCGTGACATAAGGAAAGATTCGGAAGGTAATATCTGGTCAGGCGGTTTTTACAATCTGAAATGTTTTGATCTTAAAAGTGGCAAATCTCGCCTGTATTCCGGCTTGAATTCTATTACCTGCATTCGCGAAAAAGACGATTCTTCGATGTGGATTGGCACTTCGGCAGGGCTATATTTGCTAGACAAGTTTTCCGGAAAATACCGCAGTATCGATATGCCTGTGGAATCTATGCATATCCATGCCTTGTATCAGGGAGATGATGGTGTGTTGTATATAGGTACCAGTGGTTCCGGACTGGTGCTTTATAATCCCGAAGAAGAGGCCTTCGCTCAGTATTATACAGATAATAGTGCCCTTATATCCAACAATATCTATACAATTCTTCCTAAACCGGACGGGGATTTATTGCTTAGTACGGAAAATGGAATTGTTCATTTTTCACCTCGTAGAATGTCATTTAATAACTGGACGCGTGAACAGGGGCTTATGAGTGTCTGTTTCAATCCCGGTGCCGGTATTTTGCATAGCAGCGGTCGTTTTATCTTGGGAAGTAATGATGGGGTCATTGGCTTTCCTTCGGATATGCACATACCGGTCCCAACTTTTTCTCCGATGTTGCTTAGTGATTTGAATATATCCTACCAGCCTGTATATCCCGGTGATGAGGGATCGCCCTTGGAAACGGATATTAACGATACGAAAGTTTTGAAACTTAAATATGAACAGAATACTTTCTCACTGAGGGCTTCCTCCATTAATTATGACTATCCTTCTAATATTTTATACTCCTGGAGATTGGAAGGCTTTTATGATGAATGGACTACACCTTCTTCCAACGGCCTGATGCATTTCACTAATATTCCTTCGGGTAAATATATGCTTCATGTACGTTCCGTGTCTAACGAAGAAAAGTACAAGAGTTATGAACAGCGCAGTATGTTGATTACCATATCTCCTCCGTTGTGGGCTACTCCGTGGGCTATAGCCGGTTATATTATATTGGCTGTTCTGGTGTGCGTGATTCTGTTCCGTATCATTACGCTGAGGAAACAGAAGAGGATTTCGGAGGAAAAGACACGTTTTTTTATAAATACAGCTCACGACATCCGTACACCTCTGACCCTGATAAAGGCCCCGCTGGAAGAATTACGGAACAAAGATATGGTGAATGAGGAGGGTAAGGGACATGTGAGCATGGCTCTGAGAAATGTGGATGTTCTTTTACGGCTTATAACAAATCTTATTAATTTTGAACGTATCAACACCTATTCGTCACATATGTATATTGCTGAATATGAATTAGGTGCGTATATGTCAGGCATTTGTGACACATTTCATGCGTATGCAAACATCAAGCATATCAGGTTGACTTACGAAAGTAATTTCCAATACCTGAACGTGTGGTTTGACAGGGATAAGATGGATTCTATCATGAAAAATATCCTATCGAACGCCATGAAATATACACCGGAAAATGGGAACATATATGTCAGTGCATCAGAATATGAGGATGGGTGGGGCATTGAGGTGAAAGATACCGGAATCGGTATTCCCCGCAATGAACAGAAAGGACTTTTTCATACCTATTTTCGAGGTAGCAATGCCATCAACTTGAGGGTTAGCGGTAGTGGAATCGGCCTGGCATTGGTGCATAGGCTGGTGCGTTTACATGGTGGAAAAATAACTATAGAAAGTACGGCGGAACAAGGTACACTGGTAAGAATCATTTTTCCTAAGGGGAACAAACATTTTCGTAAAGCCAGTATCATATCTGCAACTCCGGAGCGATCTATCAGCATGCCGGAAGTTGTTACTCCGGCACTTTCTGCCGTTGAGCCCAAGCAGGGTGATGCTTCTTCCCGGCGTATCCTCATCGTGGAGGATAATGATGATTTGCGTATTTATCTGGTGAATACGCTTGGTGAGGATTATCTGGTGCAGTCCTGTCACAACGGAAAGGAGGCTCTTGAAATCCTATCCGAGTTTAAGCCGGATCTTGTGTTGTCAGATATTATGATGCCGGAAATGTCGGGAGATGAATTGTGTGCCGCCATTAAGGGTAATATTGAAACATCTCATATTCCGGTGCTTCTGTTGACTGCATTGGGTGATGAGAAAAACATGCTGGAAGGACTGAAGATAGGTGCGGATGATTACATGGCGAAACCTTTCAGCATCAGCATACTGAAGGCGAGTGTCAACCGTTTGATTACCAATCGGATCTTATTGCATAAGAAGTATGGCAGTTCGGACTTCGAAACTGAAAAATGGCCGAAAGGGTGTCGGGATACACTTGACTGGAAATTCATAGCTTCCGTCAGGGAAAATGTGGAGAAGAACATGGCCGATCCGGATTTTACGGTAGATATGCTTTGTTCGCTTCACCACATGAGCCGCAGCAGTTTCTATAATAAAGTGAAAGCATTGACTGATTGTTCTCCGGCAGATTATGTACGTCTCATCCGTATGCAGTATGCTGCCCGAATGTTGAAAGAAGGCGAACACTCTATTACGGAAATAGCGGATATGACCGGGTTCTGCGATGCAAAATATTTCAGAGAGGTATTCCGGAAGCATTTCGGGGTCAGTCCGAGCGAGTATAGGGGAAAAGTATGAAATACGTGCCGGATGATTTTATTTTCCGGCACGTATTCTTTTTACACATTCATGGCATTGGCACTCAGTGCCCCTACTATAGCCGAAGCTACCGCAATCACAATTTTGAGAATTTTATCCCAGATTGACTTTTTCATATTCTTTGATTAAATGATTAGTGATATTTTAACCCAGCGGATTTTCATCCAGTCCTCCATCTCCGCTGCCGGATCCTCCCTGGTCACCGGAAGAGTTGCCACCTGACGAACTTCCGTCCTTGTTTACCAATGCCTCCAGATCGTAGAAGTCAATTTTCTGTCCGGCACGTGTTGCCGTCACATCCGGTCTGATGGTGGTTGATGGTCGGAAATTGATTTTCACGGCCTTGATGTTCTTAGCCGTGCAATCCTCCTTTTTCTCCACTCCGAGGGTCCGTGCCGACAGGCTGAAAACCCCGAAGTCCTTGATGTTCACCGATTGTCCGCCATACAGCTTGTCAATCAGTGCTTCCACAAAGTTGGTGATTACACTTTTAATGTCTCCCAAGGTCAGTGAACTTTTCTCCTTCATCACGTACGCCACGTCTTCCAGGTCGGCATTTTCCCCTAACGTCACCAGTTGCGGATAAAACTTTGCCACCGCATCCTCCTTTCGCGGATCTTTCCGCGGAATCTTCTTGAATGGTACTCCCATAATTAATAATTTTTTAAAAGTTAAAAAATAAGGTTATTTAATGATCCTTGGGGGAAAGCTGTCCGAATCCTCTTCTCATGCTTTTCTTAATTTACTCTGCCATCATGGGCTTGCCGGAAGATTTTCGCTCTTTTCTCCTTTGGATACTGCAAATGTACCCCATTCTTTTTCCTTCCACTTTCCGCTTGACGTTATTTGAGTTTGTATGAAAAAAAGAGACTTCCAATGAGAGGTAATACCTCCTTTATTCCTTTCGGATATCGTTGCAAATGAGTACCTTTATACCATGTAAATCACTAAAAAACAAACTTATGAAAGAAGAAAACTTAGATGAGAAAGTCCCTGTCCGTGCTTATACCAAAGCCGACCTTGCCATGCTTTACAACCCCGGTGTATGCATTACTACCGCCCTGCAGCTTCTCCGCCGGTGGATTTATGCTAACAGGCAACTGATGGCGGAACTGAAGGAAGCGGGTTATAACAAGAACCGCCATTCTTACCTGCCCCTTGAAGTGAGACTTATATTCAAGTATCTCGGTGAGCCTTAAACGGTTTGAATCCGGCGAATGAAATATTTGTGCTTTTTGTAAATAAAACGCCAATATATGTAACGGGTGATAAGATATGATGTAATGCTGCATTACATATATTCTTATCACCCGTTCCGTTATATGATAACTCACCTCCCGAATCCATTGTTTACCTCATCATTCTGCAAGTCCACCACTTCATATTCGGTGCTTCCCTGCGCGTTCCTTCTCGTGCGGAATCTGTATTTCTCCAGCGACAGTACCAATGTCTGTATCGCCTGCCTGTTCACCTGTATCTTTCCGTAGATGGCAATCTTGCTGAGTATGGCTGCTGCGGGCATCCACTTCACGCAGGTGTCTTCGGGTTCCGGTTTCCGGAAATATACCAGCAGATTCTCCTCCACCGGATCCTTCATGCGGTGCATTTCGTTGTGCCGGTTCAGTTCGTCTATCTCTTCCCCTTCGTACCAATATTGATATCCCCCATTCAGCAACGCGTATGCCTGCGCATATATCCCTTCGTAATTGACGGGTGTTCTGTAATCCATCGAAATGACAGAAGAGGGCAGAAATCGTCTGTTTCCTCCTATATCCTGCAGGCACAGCCGATTGTTGGTGCTGGCAATGAAGGACGCGCGTCGTATGAAGGATAGTGTCTGCATGTCGTATACTTTTCGTTCCGTGACGCTCTCCTGCGTGATGGTTCTTTTGAGTCCTGCCAGGTCACTGATTCTGGCTCCGTCAAACTCCTCCATATTGATGATGAGATGCGTGCTTAGCATCAGCTGGTGGTCCTTGTTTTCCGGATTGGCCATTCCGTTCCGGTAATATTCCCTCCACTCAGGTGGTAACAGCCTTCGTATCCATGTGCTCTTTCCCTTTCCCTGCTCTGAGTAGAGTATGATGACGAGATGGTTCACTGCCTCGTCCTGCAATGCGCACGCCAGCATGCCCACGAACCACTTTCTGAAACTTTTCTTCCAGAACTCCTGGTCTTCGGTCTGTACGGTTTCTGTCAGCTGCCCGATGTAATCGGTCACTCCGTCCCATGGCTTCAACTTCTCAATGTAGTCCGTGAAAGGATTGAATTCCCTGGGATATGAAGAGTTTACGATCGCCTTCACGTAATCCAGCGAACACTTGATTCCTGCCAGTTGCAGTTCCAGGAATATGGCGTTGTAGCTTGTCGCCCTTACGGGGCGAAGCTTGCCTATCCATTTTTCTGTCTTCTCGTTGAAGTCGAGATACTCCAGTCGGTCCATTATAATGTTCCTTCGGAAATCGTAATGCGTTTTCAGGAAATCGAGCAGCTGATGAATCGTGTCGGGCTTCTCCTCTTCCTTGCGCATGTTGGCTTCCGTCGTCCTGTCGGTATAGATGTACGCGTTGTGTATGGGCGCTTCCGCGTTGAACTCTTCAGAGCCGAATTTTTCCTGTGCTAGCCGCATGACTACTTCCTCTTCCAGGCCTTTCGTATAGCACTTGTTTCCCAGTGCGAAGATGAAGCAGTCCCGTTTTCCCGGCTCAAACTTTGATATCCTCTTCACCGCAAGCACCGCCTTGTTGAATTCCATCCTTTCCCATGGCTCGGCTTCCGCTTTCCTGCCCTCCGGCTTATCACTCATCACTTTATCACTCACCGGTTTATCACTTATCACCTTACCACTTATTACCTTCTCACTCACCGCTTTCTTCCTTCCCGGCTGTGGCTTTTCGGGCGGAATGATGGCAGTCAGTGTCTCGTCCACCTCTTTCATTAGTTCTTCATTCAGGTATGCCTTTTCATCGAAAGAGGTGAAGAATCCTCTTGATATGTCTTTGCCGCTGCCGTCCACTTCCACGCCGAGCAACTGTTCGTAATATTCCTTGCAGGCATTGTACATGGCCAGGTGATGTTTTTCCAACGTGTTGAATTCCACTCTATCTTCTTCTGCCAGTGTATCCCTCAGCCGGATGGCATAAGCCGTTTTCAGAAACACGAGGACCTTGAACCCGTGCCCTTTTGGAGTGAGGAAAGAAGCCAGCGTGTTGGGATCTTCATTAATTTTCTTTCTCAGCTCTTCCAGCTTCTCTTCGGGCTGGTCGTCAATGTCCAGCAGGGTGACATGTGTATAGCTTGTTATGCTGTAGGCCTGCCTTTTCTCCTTGTATCCTGCCGTGACGGTGTAGAATGGCAACTGTTTCTTCACATTGTTCGCCTCTTCCGTCTTTCCCTGGCTGACGAGCATTCGGATTTTGAATACGAGCTTTGCATGCAGCCCTTTTGCGATGTTTTCCATTGCTTTCCGGAGAGTAATTTCTCCCCGTACATTACTGAATCCGCTGTATGCGGTAACCGGAATATTTTCCATTTGTTTTTAGTTTGTTTGGGATCTGCCTTATGGCGGCACGAAATAGGGGATAATAATTGGAATGGCAAAAACGCCTTTTCACACTGAAAAGGCGTTTTTGCACAATTTTAGGTGTTTACTTTTTTTTCTTCTTTTTTCTCGCTTCCTCCTCCTTTTCCTGAAATTCTTTTCTCAAATTAATGATTTCAGTATTAATGCTTTTCAGGGCTAAAACACCTTTTTCATGTTTTCCTTTTTCAAAGAGTACGATGTGTTCCAGCTTCTTTGCCAGATCCATTGTTCCTTTGATTCCCGCTTCTTTTTTGTGGTGCATAAGCATGTTTATCCATGGAGTGAGGAATTCCTTTCTCTCTTCAGCTCGGACTAAAATCCGTTCTCCAAATGCTTCATTTCCAACTAACAGGATATTGATCCTGTCTTCTTTTCTCTCGATTTCGATGTTGTAGCCATCCTTGCAAGTGAGTTCGATACTCAAGATTGTGTTTTTTTAGTCATAAAATCACAATTTTAGAAGTTAGTAATTTATTTTAAGTTTACTGTACGAAAGCAAAATTAACGGTTCTATCTGTAATATCTGTCATTCTTTTCAGTAAAAGTGAATATTTTCTGTTCTATGTGTTACACACAAAGTGGTAAATAGGTATGGGGGGCTACTACCTATTACTTATAGAATGTGTGTAACAGGTTATAAAGAAAAAATAGGGAAATACGCGCCTGCATGTGTGTATACGCGGGTACATTATTATAAAAGAAACTGCGGGGTTGAGAGATGGTCTGGACAGAACTGTAAGGATGATGAAATAGGGGATAGGATAGGGGAGTATGAATATGGTGTTAATAATGATTGTCGTAAATAGTGGGTGTCTTTTAATCGTTCGTTTAATGTGCGCAAAGATAATGCCCAGAAATGAAACAACAAAATATTCTGATAAAGAAAAATGAAATATTTTCTTTTTGCCTATATATATTACTAATATATAGCCTGTTACCTCTGAAATGAGATTGTAATTTTGAGATTACTTTCTTGTTGAAAGAATCTTAGTATGAAAACAACTTTCCAACTTGTCTTTTAAACGAACGATTAAAAGACAATATATCTGTTTAATTAATTAGTTTATAGCTCTTTACCTGCTATATGTCATGGTAATGAACAACTACGGGAAATCAATGGGCAAGAAGAACACAAAACTTGCCATATCTTACATAAAGTGTTCGCAAATGATTGAAATTCAAGCGTGTGCAAGAACTTCAAAGCCCCGAGGGAACACCCTTTTCTGAAATAATCCTTGAAATGGAAGCGGATAAAGAGACTGAAATATGGTACGCCATGCGTGCCACGTACCGTAGAGAGCCTGATGCTATGCGCTTGCTTGAAAAGGAAAAAATGGGTTGTTTTATCCCCATGCAATACAAGATCAGCATAAAGAAAGGTAAGAAAGTCCGTGCTTTGGTTCCGGTTGTCCACAACTTGCTGTTTGTCCATGCCTGTCCTTCGGATGTGAAGCGCATCAAATCACAGGTAAGCTATTTGCAATACATTACGGATACCCGTAGCGGTCAGAAGATTATTATTTCCGACAGTGAAATGCAACGCTTTATTGCTGTAGCCGGTACTTACAATGACCATCTCATGTACTTCCAACCGGATGAACTGAATTTGTCCAAAGGTACAAAAGTACGTATCACGGGTGGTGACTTCGAAGGACAGGAAGGTATTTTTCTGAAAGTAAAAGGCGCACGTGATCGTCGTGTGGTCATTGAGATACAAGGTGTTATTGCCGTTGCGCTTGCTACGATTCATCCGGATCTTATAGAAGTAATCAAATAATTGATTGTTGACAATCATCATTGATAGTTAGCAGTTGATCAATCATAAATCTGAAATCATAAACTAAAATAATTATGTCTCTTTCTGAAGAAACAGCTGCCCTTCAGCGTGCAGCGCACGAGCTGATGTATTTGGGGGGTGACGGGAGCCCCATCTATAGCGATGACTTGTCCCGTCGTAACGGTGAAGTCTATCGCTTGACCACTGCTTTGTATGATTCCGGTGTCAAGGGTGTTACCATCGAAGAACAGGCGAACGTTTGTCTCGCTCTTCTGATGGGCTACAGTGCCTCGTTTATTGACCACGGTGAGAAGCAACGGCATGTTCAGGAAGTGTTGGATCGTTGTTGGGATATTCTCGATAATCTTCCTGCTTCACTATTGAAGCTCCGTCTGCTAACTGCTTGCTATGGTGAGGTGTTTGACGAGCCTTTGGCGGACGAAGGCCGTATTATTATTGCTTCCTGGGATTCAGCATCGCTAACTTCCGATCAACAGGAAGCTATCAAGGAGTTCCAAAATGTAGTTGATAATTCCTATCCATGGGAGTATATTGACGAATAAAGAAAGTACAATTGACGGATTCTTTAAGACATAAAACCATTCATGGTGTTGGGTGGAGTTTTATTGATAATATATCCAGTTCTGGTATAACCTTTTTGGTAGGACTTGTACTAGCTCGTTTATTGACTCCTGAAGAATATGGTATCATGGCCATAATTGCTATTTTCATAGCGGTTTCCAACTCCATTATAGACAGTGGCTTCTCTAATGCATTGATACGAAAGACACGCATAGAACGGATTGATTATAGCACCGTTTTCTATTTTAATCTGACAGTTAGTATTCTTATTTATGTACTTTTATATTTAGCTGCTCCTGTAATCAGTGTATTCTTTAAGGAGCCTGTTTTAGTTGAAGTTATAAGAATCATAGGTTTGGTACTGATAATCAATGCGCTTGCCATTATTCCTCGTACCCGATTTGTAAGGGACGTGGATTTTAAGACGCAAACCAAAGTTTCTTTAATATCTTCTATCAGCAGTGGAGTCATTGGGATAGGGATGGCACTCGGGGGGATGGGAGTTTGGAGTCTGGTTGGTCAGCAGATTTCCCGTCAATTTTTAAATACTTTGTTCTTGTGGGTATATAGTAAATGGCATCCGGTATGGGAATTTTCTATGAAGAGTTTTAAGGAATTGTTTGGTTTTGGTTCTAAATTGTTGCTTTCAGGGTTACTGGATACTATCTATAAAAATATCTACTACATTATAATCGGACGTTTCTATACTTCTGCGCAGTTGGGGCAATATACTCGTGCAGAGCAGTTCAATATGATATTTTCCAGTAATCTAACCTCTGTTGTTCAGCGAGTCAGTTATCCGGTTTTAAGTTCCATACAAGAAGAGCCGGAACGCTTGAGGGAGGCATACCGGAAAGTGATTAAGATTACCATGTTGATAACTTTTGCATGTATGCTGGGGCTGGCTGCGGTTGCGAAACCATTGATTCTGATTTTGATAGGTGAAAAATGGTTGCCTGCCGTTTACTTCTTGCAAATCATCTGTTTCAGTGGAATGCTTTATCCCCTTCATGCCATCAACTTGAACATTCTGCAAGTAAAAGGGCGTTCGGATTTGTTTTTGAAACTGGAAATCATAAAGAAAATTATAGCTATGGGGCCTATGGTCGTGGGTATTGTCTATGGCATTGAATATATGTTATGGGGTGGTGTCTCGATCTCTTTTATCGCTTATTTTTTGAATAGCTATTATTCGGCCAATTTGATAAACTATCCTACAAGCGAGCAAATAAAAGATGTATTGCCCACTTTTCTGACTTCTTTTGTGGTAGCGGCATTTATGTGGGGTGTTTCTTTCTGGAATATTTCTGTTTACGCTCTGTTGCCCATTCAGATTTTATCTGGAATATTGTTGGCACTATTTATATATGAAAAGTTGCATCTTGATGAGTATCTCGAAGTCAAACAGTTGGTTCTTAATGCCTTGAAGCGTAAATGAAAAACAAATATATATTTATTGTAGAAAAATGGAAAAGAAAGTAATTACGGTTACTTCTCCTTTGCTTCCTTCGCTTGACGACTTTATGCCCTATTTGCAGGATATTTGGAATCGCAAGTGGCTGACCAATAACGGTCATTATCACCAGGAGCTGGAGAAGGCTTTATGTGAATATTTAAAAGTACCCTACATCAGTCTTTTCACTAATGGTACTTTGCCTTTGATGTGTGCCCTGCAGGCACTCCGTATTACAGGTGAGGTGATAACAACGCCCTATAGTTTTGTTGCTACTACCCATTCCTTGTGGTGGAACGGCATCAAACCTGTGTTTGTGGATATTGACCCTAATACTTGCAATATAGACCCCGACAAAATAGAAGTTGCCATTACTCCTAAGACCACTGCTATCATGCCTGTACATGTATATGGTAAGCCTTGTGATACGGAACGCATTCAGGAAATTGCCGATAAGTATGGTTTAAAAGTAATCTACGATGCTGCCCATGCATTTGGCGTGGAAGTGAATGGCGGGTCTATTCTGAATGCGGGTGATATGTCCACATTGAGTTTTCACGCTACGAAAGTCTACAACACCATTGAGGGTGGCGCTTTAGTATGTCAGGATGAAAAGACCAAAAAGCGTATTGATTACTTGAAGAATTTTGGTTTTGCCGGTGAGACAACTATTGTTGCTCCCGGTATCAATGGCAAGATGGATGAAGTGCGTAGTGCTTACGGTTTGTTAAATTTGAAGCAGGTGGATGTTGCAATTGAATCCCGTCGGCAGGTAGCAATCAAATATCGTAAAGCATTAAGGAATGTGGAGGGTATCAGTTTTATGGAAGATATGCCGGGGGTCCGTCACAATTATTCTTATTTCCCCATTTTTATAGATGCCGAGAAATATGGCATGACGCGTGACGAACTATATTTCAAGATGAAAGAACAGCATGTTTTAGGCCGGCGGTATTTCTATCCTTTGATAAGTGAGTTCTCCACTTATCGAGGATGGGAATCCGCCAAGCCTGAGAATTTGCCGGTAGCAAATCGGGTGGCGGATAGTGTTATTTGTTTGCCGATGTATCATGGATTAAGTGATGAAGATATTAATAGAGTTATAAAGTCTATTCAATGCAACATTTGAAGTTTGATGTATCTCCTCTTGGGGAACTTTCTTATTATAGCCGAAAATTCAATATTCGCTGTTTGTGTAAAAGGGATGACCTTTTTAGTAAGGCAGGAGGAGGTAGTAAGGCTCGAATGCTTCAGTATATATTATATCCATTATGTAAAGAAAAAGTGGATGTGTTTCTGACAGCGGGTGGACCATGTAGCAATTATAATCGTGCAGCGGCTCTATTGTGTGCCGAAATGGGAATACAAATGCGTTTGGTTTCATATACGGATAATCTTTCAGATTATGAAAAATCGTTAAATTATTATTTAACTAACCTTGCAGGAGCAGAGCATATTTATTGTGCAAAAACAGAAGTAGTAGAAACGATTCAAAAAGTTATAGCTGAGATGGAAGAAAAAACTATAAGTTTTCGTTACTGCTATGGAGGTGGTAAATCTTTGGAAGGGGTATATGCTTATTATGATGCAGTTCGTGAATTAAAGTATCAGTATCGAGGTACGATAGATGAAGTATATGTGGCTTGTGGTACAGGTACTACGTTGACCGGAATTTGTTGTGGAATGCAAGAATATTTTCCCGCTGCAAAGGTGCATGGAATTTCAGTTGCTCGCTGTTATGTTGATGAAAAGGAAGTCTTGGATGAGGATATAGCTTATTTGAATAATTACTTGAATAAGCAATATGACTTTTCAAACTTAATTTTTCATGATGAATTCCTTTTTGGAGGGTATGGACATAGTTCTAATGAAGAATTAGATACTATTAGAGAATGTATTTCACGCCAAGGTATGCTTGTTGATCCGACCTATTCAGGAAAGGCTTTTTATGGAATGTGTGAAATATTGTCGCAAAGAGAACAGTCGGGAAAAACGGTACTTTTTTGGAATACAGGTGGAATGATGAATTTGTTTTCACAGAAAGCGGATTTTAAATTATGATATATCATCTTAAAAATAAGTCAAGCGATTATCAGCTGTTATTACAATATTTTTATGTAGTAGATAATGATTTTGAGATTTCTCTTAGCCGAAAAGTTGATTTGAAAGAATATGCTTCTAAGCTTTTGCAAAATGGATATGTTTATGCCATTCTGAATGAAACTAAGCAAAATATATTAGCTTGTGTCGTTTTTTATTGTAATGATATGGACACACATGTTGCATATTTGCCTTTATTGAGTACTCGGTTAGATGCAAGGGGAAAAGGGTATGCCAAATTATTGCTGAATGAAATGATACAATGCTGTAAGGAGAAAGGTATGTATAGAATACTTTGTGATTCTGTAAATCCGATAGCTGTAAAGTTATATAAATCATTGGGGTTTACAGAATATCAAGTGAAACGATATGAACAATTAACAAAAATTTTTCTGAAGTTAGATTTGATATGAACATATTAGTTACGGCCATTGGGTCATTTTCGGCAGATTGTGTTATCAATTCATTGCGTAAAGCCGAGCATACTGTTGTTGGTTGTGATATACATCCTCCAAAGTGGCATGCTGTTTCTAAAGATTGTAATTGGGTCTATCAAGCTCCATACGCTACGAAAGAAAGTGAATATATACAGTTTCTGCTTGATATCTCTCTCAAACATGATATTGAATATTTATTTCCTTTGACAGACTTGGAGATAGATGTATTGGATCAAAATCGTACAATTTTCAAACAGAATGGGATAGTTTTGTGTATGCCTTCATCACAGACTTTAGCCATAGCGAGGAATAAATATGTACTTTACAAAACGTTTAAACATGACGATTTAGTTCCTTCTATTTCTACTTATTTAAGTGGAGAGGTACCTATGACTTTATTGCCGACTATAGCGAAGCCTTATAACGGACGAAGTAGTGAAGGGTTGTTACGGATTTCAACTGTAAAGGAACTTGAAGAAATCTCAAAAAAGAGTGGTTATATCTTTCAGGAGATGATAGAAGGTCCTGTCTTTACTGTAGACTATATCCGTAATAGTTATACCAATAAAGATTTTTCGATAGCTAGAGAAGAACTGATACGTACCAAAAATGGTGCAGGTACTACAGTCAGGATGTCTAACGATATATTGTTGAAACAATTGGTTTCACATATTGGAAATACTATTCATGTAAATGGTTGCATTAATATGGAATTTATTCAATCAAAAGGAAAGTATTATTTAATTGACATTAATCCTCGTTTTTCAGCAGGTGTGGCTTTTAGCCGTATGGTAGGATATAATATGGTTTTGAACCATTTGAATTGTTTTATAGCACAAGATATTCAAGATGGTATATTATATCAAGAACAGATAATTACTAAACGATATTGGGAGGAAATTCTTTGAAACGTATAGATCTTTTTTATACAAATTTATAAGCTTTAGTAGAAAAAGTAAGAACCATTGCAGATGCTAAGGATGGTCATAATATACTAAATGAATATAAATTAACAGATAGAGAGAATAACATCCTATTGGATACTTGGGTACTTACCAAAAATGAATATTGAAATTATGCTATTACATTTGTTTTATGCACCTCCTTATAATATTAATACGCAGATTATTAAATCATTTATGTGTATGGAAGGTTTTGCATCATTACCTCAGTGGTTTATTTTATATGGTGCTTTAGATAAAAAACAAAAGGCTGTATATGATGAAATGCATCTTAATGGACATGTTGAACTTGTTTATTTGAATAATTTTGCATCGCTATTAAGGTTCGCAGAAAAACATAAAAATGATATTTTTCTTCTTCATGGGAATTTACCTTATAAAGTGATGTTTTTTCTGTCTGTATATTCACAAAGAACTGATTGGATTTGTTGGGGTGCCAAAGCAAGCATTAACTACAATAATATAAAGTCAATACTATTAACTCCTTTGAAAATATTTATGTATAGACGATTTTATAAGATAATTACGCTTATGGATCCAGATACAGATAGTTTAACTCATGACTTTCATGTTAAAAATGTAGAACAGATCTCTTATTACAATCCTTCATTGGAGGAGGAACCTGATTTTTTTTCCCAATTTGTGCCTGTTGATAAAAGTCAAGTTTATAAACGAAAAAAGATATTACTAGGTAATAGCGCTCATAATATACCATACTATTTAGATATTCTTGCTCATTTATCTAAATTTAGAGAGGCATTAGACGTTCATTGTATGATGCAATATCCTAAGTTAGATGAAAATATTATTAAAAAATTTTCAAGTCAAGCAAAATCTATCTTTGATGGTTCTGTTACGATGGATAAAGAAATGATGGAACGTTATCAATATTACAAGTACTTAAGTAATTTTGATGTATATGTATGCTCGAATTTAAACCAATCAGGCTTAGGAGCAGCTAACAATTGCTTAAAACTAGGTCTTAAAGTTTTTTTGGCAGGGAAAAACTATGAATGGCTTGCTTCATTAGGTTATAAGGTATTTGATGTTTCTAGTATTAAAAATGCAGATGATATAGATCTTTTTAATGATTTGTCAGAATCAGAAAAAGAATATAATTTAAATCTTGCTTTTAAAATAATGCGTGCTGAAAAGAATAAATGGATGAATTATAGAAAAACTTTAATTTAACAAATGTATGTCCTTTATTTGATACTTGCTGGCATTTCTTTTTTATGTTTAAAATATCGTCTAACTGACATATCAAAAAAAATAGTTTTGATATGTTGGTTCATTGCTTTCTTGCTATTAGGTACTTATGCTTATTATACAGATGATTATGAACCGTATGTTGAGTTGGTTGATAAGGCTTATATAACACCTTTTGCCTATTTCCATATAGAACAGTTTTGGATAGTTCTGATGGAATATTTTCGTGGTGATATTGATGGTTTCCGATTTATTTCCATGATCTTATTATCAATTTCTCTTGTCTTAATAATGATAAGGTCTAAAGTGAATCCGATCTATTTTATATCATTTTATACTATACTTTGTCTTAATACACACGTCTGTTGGGTTCGGCAACCATTAGCTTATTGTCTCATTTTATTGGCTTTGGTATACTATTCTGAAAGAAAATTTGCTAAGACAGTTATTGCTTTTTTGCTTCTGGGACTTGCTCTGTATGTTCATAAGTCATCTATTCTTCTTCTATGTGTTCTTCCCTTTTTGTTTATATCAGTTACAAAGAGAAAGAATATTCTGAAATTCGTAGTTCTATTCCCTATGCTTTTTTGTTTTTTTTTAAAAGCTCTTTCTACACTAGAAGCAGTATTGGGGATTAATATGGAATGGTATCTGGAGGCTGAAAATGTTTATGCTGAAAGGCATATTGTCTTTTTAATTATAGCTAATATAATAACAGCAATTCAATTCTATATATTTGGTTTAACAATTTATTTATTTCGTAATACCTCTATTTTAATAGAAAGAACCTTGGTTAGTTCTTTATTTGGGATAGTATATATATCCGCATTTCTATTTCTTTTACCGTTTGATGCTAATACTATATATGTTCGTCTAATGGCATTTGGTGGGTTCATTGCTGTATTGCTATGGAGTGGAAACGTTTCATTACTCAAAAAAGTAAAAAAATATAAATGCATTGTTGTTTTAGCGGCATTTTGGTTCAGTTTAGTATTGATTAGTATGCTGTTGAACAACTATACGAGAATTGATAGATTAACAAAATTGCCTTGGTGAATTTTATGGAAGTATTATTATCATGTATGAGTTCTTCTCCTATAGAGGTAGTGAAAAGAACTAATGTTGTGTCAGACATTACTGTGGTTAATCAATGTTCTAATGATTGTATCTCGAAAACATGTACTGAGAATGGATATAGATTGCAGATCATTGACAGTTCGGAAAGTGGCCTATCTAAAAGTCGCAATATGGCAATAAGGTATGCAGGTTCTGATATTTGTCTTCTTTGTGACGATGATGAAATCCTGTATGATAATTATGCAAACTTGATAGAATCGGCTTTTAAGGAAAATCCAGATGCTGACTTAATAGCTTTTGCACTAGATTATTCTGATAAAAAATATCCTAAAAAAAAGAAGAAAATAGGCTATTTAAGTGCTTTGAAAATTAGTAGTGTTCAAATTGCTTTTCGGAGAAAAGCAATAATAGAGAATAATATAGTATTTGATGAAAGATTGGGAGCGGGAACTGGAAATGGGGCTGGTGAAGAGCAAAAATTTTTATATGATTGTATAAAAGCGGGCTTAAATATTATATTTTTACCTATCTATATAGGTAAAGTTATTAGTGATAGTCCAAGTTCTTGGTTTCATGGCTATACTAAAGAGTATTTTTTTAATAGAGGTTGGGTACATAGGATAATATTTGGATTGTTTTTTGCATGTGCATATAACATTTATTTCTCCATTGCAAAATATAAATTGTATAAATTGGACATCTCATTTTTGACTACTATAACAAGCGCATTTAGAGGTACGTTTTCAAAAAAATAATATTACATAAGTTCTATAAAATGAATTCAATTAAGATTGCCGTAATCGGTCTCGGTTACGTTGGGCTTCCTTTGGCCCGCCTCTTTTCTACAAAGTATAAAACAGTAGGGTTTGATTTGAATCAACATCGTGTGGATGCCTTAATGGCCGGTTATGATTCTACATTGGAAGTGTCAGATGAATTGTTGCAGGATGCCATTAAAAATAATGGTTTCTTGTGTACTACAAAACTGGAAGACATTAGAAATTGTAATTTTTATGTAGTGGCCGTTCCCACGCCTGTTGATGTCAATAACCGTCCGGATCTGAAGCCATTATGGGGAGCCAGCGAAACGGTTGGCAAGGTTATTTCGCAAGGAGATATTGTGGTATATGAGTCCACGGTTTATCCTGGTGTAACGGAAGAAGAGTGTCTGCCTGTTGTAGAAAAAGTGTCAGGGTTGAGATTTAATGTCGATTTCTTTGCCGGTTATTCTCCGGAACGTATTAACCCGGGAGATAAGGAGCACACTGTAGAGAAGATTAAAAAAGTAACTTCCGGATCAACTCCTGAAATTGCAGACATTGTGGATAGTGTATATAATTCAGTTTTGGTGAACGGTACTCATAAGGCTCCAAGTATTAAGGTGGCAGAAGCCTCTAAAATCATAGAAAACTCTCAGCGGGATGTGAATATTGCCTTTATGAATGAATTGGCGAAAATATTCAATGCAATGGGTATCGATACGAACGATGTGATAGAGGCTGCCGCTTCCAAATGGAACTTCATCAAACTGAAACCAGGATTGGTGGGTGGACATTGCATTAGCGTAGATCCATATTATTTGATACAGAAAGCACAGGTCTATGGTGTACTGCCACGGGTGATGTCGGCTGCCCGTAGATTGAACGATGGCATGGGGGATTATGTCGCCAATCAAGTGATTAAACTGATGAATAAAAAAGGTGTCATGGTGAAGGATGCTAAAATATTGCTGTTAGGTATCACATTCAAGGAAAATTGTCCGGATATTCGTAATACAAAGATTGTGGATATTTATAGCACTCTGTCTGAATACACTCAAAACATTGTCGTATACGACCCGTGGGCGGATGCAGCTAAGGTTGACCGTGAATATGGTATTTCTCTTGCAAAAAACTCTTTGGAAGAGTTGTGTGGGGAATTTGATGCTGTTGTGTTAGGTGTAGCTCATGATGCTTTTAAAAATGAAGACATTCGCTCTTTCTTAAAAAACACGAATGGTGTAGTATATGATGTAAAGGGCGTTTTGAATAGAGAAATTATAGACGGAAGACTGTAGGTTATGCTTTCTGTTATTTGCCCCATTTATAATGAAGCAAAATATATTGATGTGTGCATTCAATCTATTTTGCTTCAAGATTATCCCAAAGAGGATCTGAAAGTGTTGTTTGTGGATGGCATGAGTAAGGATGGTACTCGCGACATAGTGTGTGGCTATTCTAAACAATACCCTTTTATCCGTTTGCTGGATAATGAAAAGCGCATAGTTCCGATAGCCATGAATATTGGGATAAAGGCATCAAAGGGGGATGTTGTCATGCGTTTGGATGCTCATGCGCAATATCCACCAAACTATTTCTCGGTATTAACGAAAGCGCTGAAGGCTTTGGATGCTGATAATGTTGGAGCCACTTGTCGGACGGATGTACTTAATAAGACACCTAAATCTTTAGCCATCAGAGAGGTGTTAAGTAATAGGTTTGGTGTCGGAAATTCCACATTCCGTTTAGGGGTTGACAAGGTGCTGGAGGTGGACACTGTTCCTTTCGGGTGTTGGAAAAGGGAGGTCTTTAATAAATATGGTTTCTATGATGAACGTCTGATTAGGAATCAGGATATAGAGTTGAACAAGCGTATAGTACGTGGAGGAGGACATATTTATATTGTGCCTGATACGTATTGTGTTTATTTAGCCCGTGAAACATTCAAAGGGTTGGTGAAGAATAATTTCGGAAATGGGAAATGGAATATATTGACTGTATATTATACTAAGCAAATAAAATCTCTTTCAATAAGGCATTTTATCCCATTGCTGTTTTTGTGTTCTTTGGTTTTACCTCTATTTTTTTCTTTCTTTTTTCTTCCATTTCTCTATTTGTCATATTTTTCTTTGCTACTATATTTATTAGTTATTTGTGGGATAAGTTTGGTTGTATCCATTCGTAAAAGACTCAATGTTTTTTATTTATTCATTACTTTCGTTTTCCTACATTTATCTTATGGATATGGTTCGTTAACGGGAATTTTAAGTTGTATTCATAATGGAAAGAATTGATTGTAGAAGTCATAAAGAAACTCTTTTTTCCTGGATATGGAGGAAAACTCATAAGGAAAACTTATCTCCTCCTTATTATTGTTATTATTCTCTATTTACTATTGTTTCAAAACCCATAAGAAAATGGTTTTCTGCAGTGTTGATACCGACTATTCCATTTTCAAATTTGAGGGTACAATGTTATAGATGGTGTGGCTACAAAATAGGTAAAAATACCTTTATAGGGATGCGTTGTTATTTGGACGACATGTGTTACGATATGATTGAAATAGGAAATAATGTGACTGTTTCTTATGGAGTATTTTTTGCTTGCCATGGTCGAAAACAAGGACATAACAAGTTGCTGATAAAAGATGGTGCTTATATTGGAATGAATAGTTCTCTAATTGCTCGGAGTGATGAGGGATTGATAATTGGAGAAAATTCAGTGGTTGGAGCTTGTAGCTTGGTTAATAAATCAGTTGCGGATGATTCTGTTGTGGCTGGCATTCCAGCTAAAGAAATAAGCAAAAGTAAGTAGGGCATATGTTTTTTAAATCTCTTTTCGACCATGGAGCCTCTTTCTTCGGTCTAATCTTTTTGTCCCCTGTCTTGTTGATTGTAGCTTTCCTGATTCGCATCAGGATGCCAGGCGGTCCTGTCATCTTCAAACAAAAGAGGGTGGGGCAATACGGGAGCCTATTTACCATGTATAAATTTCGTTCGATGTCTATCGATCATTCGGGGAGTTCTGTTTCCGTGAAAGGTGAGAGCCGTATCACTCCTTTGGGGGCGAAGTTGAGGAAGTACAAGCTGGATGAATTACCAGAATTATGGAATGTGCTAATAGGCGATATGAGCTTTGTGGGGCCTCGTCCCGATGTGCCGGGATATGCGGATAAATTGCAAGGAGATGATAGGAGGATACTTTTTTTAAAACCAGGTATCACAGGGCCTGCCAGTTTGAAATACCGGAATGAAGAAGAATTATTGGCTGAACAGGAAGATCCTCAAAAATACAATGATGAGGTACTGTTTCCTGATAAAGTGAGAATTAATATAGAATATTTGGATCACTGGTCTTTCTGGAATGATATTAAAATCATTATTTATACAATATTTGGAAAAGATTTGTAGTATCATAAAATGGTTATTTGTGCCCTATTATCTATGGCATAAATAACCTTTCTTTTTATACTCTTACTTTTCTATTTATCGTTTTCTTTTAATCATAATAATTTGATGGACAAGAGAATTTATCTTTGCCTTGCTCACATGAGCGGCAAGGAGCAGGCTTTTATAAAGGAAGCTTTCGATACTAACTGGGTTGTTCCTTTGGGCCCCAACGTGAATGCTTTCGAAGATGAACTGAAACATTTTGTAGGACAGGATAAGGAAGTTGTTGCTTTGTCTGCGGGTACGGCGGCCATCCATTTGGGATTAATCCAACTTGGTGTAGGAGTCGGTGATGAGGTTATCTGCCAGTCGTTTACGTTCTGTGCGTCGGCCAATCCTGTAGCTTACCAGGGAGCTAAACCAGTGTTTATCGACAGTGAGGAGGATACCTGGAATATGGACCCTGTTTTGCTGGAAGAAGCCATCAAAGACAGAATCTTGAAGACAGGTAAGAAGCCGAAAGCTATTCTTCCTGTTCATCTTTACGGTATGCCTGCCAGGATTGATGAGATTTGCGCGATAGCCGCTAAATATGATATTCCAGTGCTGGAGGATGCTGCGGAAGCTTTGGGTTCTGAGTTTAAGGGACAGAAGTGCGGTACTTTCGGTACCTTTGGCGTGTTGTCTTTCAATGGTAATAAGATGATCACTACTTCGGGTGGTGGCGCTTTGATTGTTCCTGATGAAAGTGCCAAGAAGCAGACTATGTTTTATGCTACGCAGGCTCGTGAACCTTTCCCTCATTACCAGCATGAAAAGATCGGTTACAATTATCGTATGAGTAATATTTGTGCGGGTATCGGTCGTGGTCAGATGAC
>ERZ791659.127-NODE-127-length-59825-cov-4.47976_pt1 | contig 59825 bp, 43 predicted proteins | sample MGYA00510053_ERZ791659 | MGnify/ENA primary metagenome ERZ791659 (study PRJEB30046, sample SAMN00715192) | human gut metagenome | study: EMG produced TPA metagenomics assembly of the A metagenome-wide association study of gut microbiota in type 2... | reverse complement strand
TTGGGGGCGAACAGAAACTTCGCGAGGCAGTGAAAAAGGCAGTGGAACGTTATCATCCGAAGCTTGCCTTTATCTATGCTTCCTGTGCCTCCGGTATTATTGGAGATGATATCGATGCGATCGCATATGATTTGCAGGAAGAGTATCCGGACACCGTTTTGGTGCCGATCCATTGTGAGGGCTTTAAGTCCAAAATCTGTGCTTCCGGTTTTGACGCAGCATTTTTAGCGATCAATAAGTATATCCTCAAGAAAGAGAGTGTACCGAAAGAAAAAGGACTGGTAAATCTATTTGCACCGACAACGGTTAGTTACGCTGATCAGAAAGAGATGGAGCGTATGCTGCACAATATTGGTGTGGAGGTAAATTACATACCATTTTATAGTTCTCTGGAGAAGATCAAGCGCATTCCGGCAGCCGAGGCATCTACTTCGATCTGTAAAGTATTTGCAGATGAATTTATGAAAACATTATGGGAAGATTATGAGATCCCATATTCGCATACGGTGATGCCGATCGGTATCCGTAATACCGAAAAATGGTACCGCGGTATTGCAAAAGTGCTGGGCAAGGAAGAGGAAGTCGAAGAGATCATTGCGAAAGAGCGAGAGCGTATCATGCCGCTTGTTCAGAAACTTCGTGATAGACTGCAAGGTAAGCGGGTATTTATCTGTGGCGGTACCGGACGATCTTTTGCGGCGGCGGCTTTGATCGATGATTTTGGCATGGAATTGGTGGGATTAGAGACTCCAACCTATGATGAAGATGCACAGACAGATATTAAATATCTTAATGGCATTCATAAAGACTTCGTCGTTGATATTGCCAATATGCAGCCATTCGAGCAGGTCAATCTTGTGAATAAATTAAAACCGGACGCTTTTATTGGTGTGCCGGACTGGGCTGCTAAGCTTGGCATTCCGACTACACATGTATTGGACGGTAAGCGTCCTACGATGGGATATGACGGTCTGATCTATCTTGGCAACAAAATTGCAGATCAGCTGCAAAATCCGGGATTTAATGTAAAGTTAGCACAACATAGTAAATTACCATATAAGGATTCGTGGTATGAGCAGGATGCATTTAAGTATATCAAGAAATAAAGAAAGGCAGGAAAAGATATGTCACAGGTTACAGAAAATCCAAAGGGCGGCTGCGTTTTAGCAGGTATTAATTCTGTATTAGGAGCGATCGACCGTGTGTGTCCAATCTATCATTCAGGACCGGGCTGCTGTATGCAGACTACAGCAGCAGATCAAGGGCAGTCCGGACACAAATCTTCTCGTTTTGTGTCACTCGTATCACTGCCTTCTACCAATATGTTGGAAAAAGAAGTTGTTTTTGGTGGTACTGAAAAACTGCGCACAACTGTTCAGGGGGCTATTGATATTATTGATGCGGATGCATATTTCGTATTGACGGGATGTACCGCAGGAATTATCGGTGATGACATTGTCAGTGTTACAGAAGAATTTCAAGATAAGGGGTATTCCGTATATCCGATCGAGACGCCGGGCTTTGTCGGAGACAGCAATCTCGGCTATGAAACGGTTTGGACGACGATGATCAATCAGGTGATAGAAGAGAACGTGCCAAAAGATGATAAATTGGTTAATATTTTCGGGATCATCCCGTATCATGATCCGTTTTGGAGCGGTGCGCTTGAGGAGATCGATCGTATTTTATCTGCGCTAGGTCTTAAGGTAAATACGTTCTTTACAAAGCATCAGGGTATTGAAACGATCCGCAAATGTTCCGGTGCAGCACTAAACATCATCATCAATCCATGGCTGTTTAAGGGTCCGGCCAAAAAGATGGAACAAAAGTTCGGTATTCCAAGCATCCGCGTTCCGGGCTTATTTGTCGGGGCAACCGACACGACAAAATTTGTCAGACAGGTAGCAGAGGCAATGCATTTGGATCAAGAGATCGTGGATAAAGTGATCGCTGCGCAAGAAGAATATGTTTATGATTATTTAGCGCAGTCTGTCGGAGTGGTTAGCTGGAAGCGTTTTGCGGTTGTGGCAGATGCTAACAATGCTGTGGGTATCACCAGATATCTGGCAAATGATTTTAGCTTTACGCCGGTGCTTGTCATCGTGTCAGAACCGCTGTTCCGTCAAGAGGATAAGGATCGCATTGTGGAGCAGATTGAGGATTTGGAATATGCGAAACCGCCAAAGGTGATCTTTGCATCCGATCAGTATGAGATCAATCAGGCACTGCGGGAAGAGGAAGAAGAGATCACGCTGTTGATCGGCAGCAGCAATGAACGCGAGGTGGCATTGGAAAAGGATATTCAGTTTATTCTGGCAGCCTTTCCGATGAATGAACGTTTGGTGTTTAATCGTACGTATGCAGGTTATCGGGGCAGCCTGACATTCACAGAGGATCTGTACGACAATCTGTAATTCTGTTTTTTGATGAAGAAGGAGTTTGATCTTCTGAAAAAGAAATTTTATCAATCAGAAAAGAAGATAGTTGACAAATCCTACAAAAGGAGTATACTATTGTTAATTTCATAATAATAAACCGTTGAAGCGGAGATAAAAATGAAAGAGGCGCTTACAGAGAGTGGGGATGCTGAGAAACCACAGAGAGCTGTTCATTAAATGGACCGCAGAGGGCATGGTCAAAAGCTGGTGATCCGGCTGAGTATTCCATGACGTAAGGCATGCGTCAGTTGCCGGGAATATGTTGGTATTTCGCAAAGAGCGTGAGGTTTCACGAAACAAGGTGGCACCGCGGGTAAAAGATTAACCGTCCTTGTTTAGCATTTATATGCTAAACAAGGACTTTTTTTGTTTTATATATGCAAAAAATGCTCCGCTATTAAGAAACTCTTTGCTTAAAACGAAGGAGGTTAGTGTGAAAAATACTGCCGATGCAGTATTTTATCACACGGCTATTTGTGCCGCAGGCGTCACAAAGTAGCCCTGTTCGCAGAGCCAAATCTGACATTTGGCTCGCGGTTCCTTCGACGCCAAAGCGTCTGCGGAATGGAGGGTTTTCATGACAACACTGGAACAGGCAAAACAGATGGCAGACGGCTACAAAGTTGTGCCGATCAGCCGGGAGATCCTTTCGGATACCGTGACACCGATGGAAGTGTTACGCATCCTAAAAGGCGTGAGCAAACATTGCTACATGTTAGAAAGCGTAGAAAATCAGGAAGTATGGGGAAGATACACATTTTTGGGATATGATCCGAAATTAGAGATCACCTGTATGAACGGTGAAATGTGTATACGTGAAAGTGGGAGCGAAGAAGGAGCAAAAGAGCCGGTAGCTCATCCGGGAGCAAAGATCAAAGAGATCTTGAAAGAATACACCAGTCCAAAAGTAAAAGATCTTCCAAGCTTTACCGGAGGATTGGTCGGATACTTTTCTTATGATTATGTTAAGTACAGCGAACCAAAGCTTAATTTGGACGCCGACGATCAGGAAGGGTTTAAGGATGTCGACCTTATGTTGTTTGACAAGGTGATCGCCTTTGATAATCTTCGTCAAAAGATATACATCATCGCCAATGCAAGGACAGAGAATCTGGAACAGGAATATGACAGATGTCTCGCAGAAATTGAAGAGATCGTGGATCTTATAGAGCATGGCACACCGGCACAGATCACGCCGGGTAAGATCACATCAGAGTTTCGCCCACTCTTTTCGGAGCAGGAATATTGCGCGATGGTTGAGAAAGCGAAGCATTATATTTACGAGGGAGATATTTTTCAGGTAGTGCTTTCCAATCGTTTGGAAGCCGATTATGAGGGAAGTTTGTTCAATGCGTATCGTATGCTGCGCACGATCAATCCATCCCCATATATGTTTTATTTTAGCAGCGATGACATTGAAGTGGCGGGTGCTTCGCCAGAGACGTTAGTGAAACTGGAAGATGGCGTGCTGCATACATTTCCGCTTGCCGGAACAAGACCCCGCGGCAAAGATGCCGCAGAAGATGAGCGACTTAAAACAGAGCTGCTTGGTGATGAAAAAGAGCGCGCGGAGCACAATATGCTGGTAGATCTTGGCAGAAATGATCTTGGCAAAGTAAGTAAGTATGGCAGCGTAGAAGTGGAAGATTATATGGCGGTGCTGCAATATTCACATGTTATGCATATAGGATCGACCGTGCGGAGTGAGATCAGAGATGACAAAGACAGCTTAGATGCAGTGGATGCAGTGTTACCGGCAGGAACCTTATCGGGTGCACCAAAGATCCGTGCGATGGAGATCATTAATGAATTAGAGAACAATAAGCGTGGCATTTATGGCGGAGCCATTGGTTATGTTGATTTTACCGGCAATCTTGACACTTGTATTGCAATCCGTACCGTGTTTAAGAAAAACGACAAGATCTTTGTCAGATCCGGAGCCGGTATCGTGGCAGACAGTGTACCGGAAAATGAGTATCATGAGTGCATCAACAAAGCGAAAGCAGTAATGGATGCAGTAGATAAAGCACAGGGCTTAGCATAATGGCAGTGCAGTAAGGAGGAGCCATATGATTTTATTGATTGATAATTACGATAGTTTTTCTTATAACCTTGTGCAGCTGGTTGGAACGATCGCCCCGGATATCCGTGTGATCCGTAACGATGAGATGACGGTAGAGCAGATCGAACAATTGGCACCGACACACATCATAGTGTCGCCGGGACCGGGACGTCCTTCTAAGGCAGGTGTCTGTGAAGAGGTTATCAAATATTTTAACGGCAAAGTACCGATCCTTGGCGTATGTCTGGGACATCAGGCAATCTGTGAGGTGTACGGAGCGACCATAACATATGCCAAGAAATTGATGCATGGCAAAATGTCGGTGGCAGCGCTTGACACCGAATGCCCGGTTTTTGCGGGGATTGGAGAGACGGCAGAGGTCGCAAGATATCATTCGCTGATCGCTCAGAAAGAGACGATACCGGAATGCTTGCAGGTCATTGCAACGACGGACGATGGAGAAGTCATGGGCGTGAAACATAAAGAGGCACCAACGTACGGACTGCAGTTTCATCCGGAGTCGATCTTGACACCCAAAGGAATTGATATGTTAAAGAATTTTTTGAAACAGTAACAGGAAACAATACAGCAAAGTTTGTAAATAACGAGAAAGGAATGAGTGATCACTATGATTAAAGAGGCAATTAGCACATTAGTAGCAGGTGAGGATCTTACACCGGAGACAATGAAGCAGGTAATGGAAGAGATCATGACAGGTGAAGCAACCGATGCACAGAAAGCATCATTCCTAACAGCACTTGCCATCAAGGGTGAGACAATTGAAGAGATTACAGAGGCAGCCAAAGTTATGAGAAGTCATTGTGCTCCGTTTGACAATGATATGGATACGTTAGAAATTGTTGGTACCGGTGGAGACAGATCCAACACGATCAACATTTCTACACTGGCAGCATTGATCACGAGCGCAGCAGGCATCAAGACAACCAAACATGGTAACCGTGCAGCCTCCAGCAAATGTGGAACAGCAGATTGCCTCGAGGCGCTTGGTGTAAAGATTGATGGAGAAGCAGAGGAGAGCTTACAGTCTCTTTGTGACAACAATTTCTGTTTCTTATTTGCGCAGAAATATCATCCGGCAATGCGCTTTGTTGGTGCAGTTCGCCGCGAGATCGGTATCCGCACAATGTTTAATATTTTGGGACCGCTTGCGAATCCGGCAAAAGCCAATATGCAGTTGATGGGTGTATACGATGAGAACTTGGTAGAACCATTGGCTCATGTATTAGTTAATCTCGGTGTGAAACGTACGATGGTTGTCTATGGAATGGATTGTATTGATGAGATATCCCTTAGTGCACCGACGAAAGTGTGCGAGTATCGAGATGGCAAGTACAAAACTTACGAGATCACGCCGGAACAGTTTGGTTTCACACGTTGCGAAAAGAACGATCTCGTTGGTGGAGAACCACAGGAAAATGCACAGATCGTGCGTGATATTCTTGGCGGAGCCAAAGGGCCGAAGACAGATGTTGTATTGTTAAATGCAGGTGCAGCGATTTATACAGCAACGGAGGGAATTACCTTTGAAGAGGGCATTGCCAAAGCCAAAGAGGTGCTTGAGAGCGGCGCAGCATTAGAGCAGTTACAGAAACTTACCGCTAAATAATCTGTCGACAATGTTTTTTGCGTGAAATGTTGCGATAGGAGTTGCATAGATACGATACTGCGTGTAAAATCGTGAGCGGACAGAAATAGGAGGACTTGCGTGAATATATTAGAAGAGATTGCTGCTAAGACAAGAGTAAGAGTGGCAGAAAATCAACAGAAAATAACGCTTGCGCAGATGAAAGAGCAGGCGCAGGCACTTAACGCTGATACCGGATTTCCGATGGAACAGGCACTTAAGGCTGAGGGGATATCCTTTATCTGTGAGGTGAAGAAAGCATCCCCATCCAAGGGTCTTATCGCAGAAGATTTTCCGTACCGGGAGATTGCGGCAGATTATGAAGAAGGTGGTGCAGCAGCGATTTCCGTGCTGACCGAACCCTATTATTTTCAGGGGAGCAATGAGTATTTGAAGGCGGTGCGTCAAACCGTCAGTATTCCGATACTGCGCAAGGATTTCACGGTTGATGAGTATATGATCTATGAGGCTAAGGTGATCGGCGCCGATGCGGTGCTTTTGATCTGTGCGATCCTTTCGGATGAAGAACTCTTACATTTTCGGGAGGTTGCGGATTCGCTAGGGCTGACATCTATCGTGGAAGCGCATGATGAGGAAGAAGTTCAGCGTGCGATCAAGGCGGGGGCACGTGTGATCGGAGTAAATAACCGCGATCTTCGCAATTTCACAGTTGATATTCATAATAGCGTGCGGCTTCGCGCACAAGTGCCGAAGGATATTATATTTATTTCAGAAAGTGGTATCAAGACGGCACGGGATATTAAAGAATTGGAACGCAACGCAGTAGATGGTGTGCTGATCGGAGAGACGCTGATGCGTGCTAAAGACCGTGTTCAGGCATTGCAGCAGCTCAAGATTCACTTGAAAATATGCGGTCTGCGTAGACCGGAAGATGTTACTTATGCCAATGAAGTGCAGCCGGATTTTGCCGGGTTTGTGTTTGCACCGAGTAAACGGCAGGTGACCCGAGAGGAAGCGGCAGAGCTTGTCGAACAACTGGATCCACGCATTCATACAGTAGGCGTGTTCGTCGATCAGCCGGTGGACTTTATTGCAGAGCTTTTGGCGGCGGGTGTGATCGAATACGCACAGCTGCATGGCAGCGAAGATGCGGCGTATATTGAAGCACTTAGAAAACGCACTGCGCTGCTTGGCAAAACGGCAAAGATCATAAAGACGGTGAAAGTTGGATCCGCTACAGATTTGGAGAATATCTCCGAGATAGACTGTGAGTATTTGTTGTTAGATGCGTGGTCTAAGGAAGGCGAAGCAGCGGGCGGCAATGGACGTACGTTTGACTGGTCGCTGATCAAAGCGCTGGAGAAACCATTTTTCTTGGCAGGGGGGCTCACAGTGGATAATGTGCAGCAGGCGGTCAGAATGACTTCGCCGTATGGTATTGATGCCAGCAGCTGCATGGAGACAGAGGACTGCAAAGACCTCAATAAAATGAAAGCATTTGCGCAGGCGGTACGAGTGACCGAAACGCATAATTAGTTACGATTTAGGAGGATTACAATGAGTAAAGGAAGATTTGGACAGCATGGCGGGCAGTATATTCCCGAGACGCTGATGAATGAGATTCACCATTTGGAAGAGGCATATGAGCATTACAAAAACGATCCGGAGTTTGTCGAAGAGCTGGATACGCTCCTTCGGGAATATGCAGGCAGACCGTCACTTCTTTATTATGCAGAAAAGATGACGAGAGATCTGGGCGGTGCCAAAATATATTTTAAGCGTGAAGATTTGAATCATACAGGATCTCATAAGATCAACAACGTGCTCGGGCAGGCGCTGCTTGCTAAGAAGATGGGCAAGACACGTATTATCGCAGAGACGGGAGCCGGGCAGCATGGCGTGGCAACAGCAACGGCGGCAGCATTGTTAGATCTGGATTGTGAGATCTTTATGGGTAAAGAAGATACGATCCGTCAGGCATTGAATGTATATCGTATGGAACTGTTGGGTGCCAAAGTGCATCCGGTAGAGAGTGGCACGATGACGCTTAAGGATGCCGTTAATGAATGTATGAGAGAGTGGGTCAGCCGTGTGGATGATACCTTGTATGTGCTTGGCTCGGTTATGGGACCGCATCCGTTTCCAACGATCGTGCGTGATTTCCAGAGCGTGATCAGTAAGGAAGCGAGAGCGCAGATATTGGAAAAAGAAGGAAAACTGCCGGATGTCGTTATGGCATGCGTTGGTGGTGGAAGTAATTCCATGGGTATGTTCTATGAATTTATCGGTGATGAATCGGTACGTTTGATCGGTTGTGAAGCTGCCGGGCTCGGTGTTGATACGGATCGGACCGCTGCGACGATGGCAACCGGAACCGAGGGAATCTTCCATGGTATGAAATCCTACTTCTGCCAGGATGAATTTGGACAGATCGCGCCGGTATATTCAATCTCAGCCGGTCTTGATTATCCGGGTGTGGGGCCGGAACATGCATATCTCAAAGACATTGGAAGAGCGGAATATGTTCCGGTAACTGATGAAGAAGCCGTGAATGCCTTTGAGTACATTGCCAAAGAAGAGGGCATTATCGCAGCAATCGAGAGTTCGCATGCGGTAGCACACCTGATGAAGATCGCACCGACGATGAGCAAAGATCAGATCATTATCTGCTGCCTGTCCGGCCGCGGAGACAAAGACGTAGCAGCAATTGCCAGATATAGGGGGATTGATTTACATGAATAGAATACAAAACGCATTTGATAACAAAAAAGCATTTATTGGATTTATTACAGCAGGAGATCCCAGTCTGGACAAGACCGAGGAGTTTATTTTGGAAATGGAAAAAGCGGGTGCAGCACTTGTAGAGATCGGAATTCCATTTTCGGACCCGATCGCAGAGGGCCCGGTTATACAGGAAGCCAATCTTCGCGCGTTGAGCGCAGGATGCACGACAGATAAGATCTTTGATATGGTAGCAAAACTTCGGAAAAAGACACAGATCCCGTTAGCATTTATGGCATATGCAAATTCACTGTACAAATATGGATATGACCGTTTTTGCAAGAGATGTGCAGAAGTAGGAATCGATGGCTTGATCATTCCGGATATGCCTTTTGAAGAAAAAGGCGAACTGCAGGAATTTACCGAAAAATATGACTTGAAGTTGATCTCTCTGATCGCACCGACTTCACAGGAGCGTATTCAGATGATCGCCAAAGAGGCAGAAGGATTCATCTATGTCGTATCTTCGCTCGGAGTAACCGGTGTGCGTGACACGATCACGACCGATGTAGGACAGATCGTTGATATGATCCGTCAGGTAACAGATGTGCCGACAGCAGTAGGTTTCGGTATTAATAAACCGGAGCAGGTTCATCAGTATACACAGATTGCAGACGGAGCCATTGTCGGCAGTGCGATTGTTCGCATTGTGGCACAATACGGAGAGCAGGCAGGGCCAAAGATTTACGAATATGTATCGGAAATGGTCGGAGGTCTGGCAGAGTAATCGTGTCTGATCGAGTTTGAATAACGGATTAAAATGCCGAAAGCCTGTATTTATGCGGGCTTCCGGTATTTGTTTTATCAAATGGCTCTATTTGTGGGGAGAGTAATGTATAAATATGATAGGTGTTTCAAGGTTTGGTAGGGTTAAGTGGATATTTTATTTAAATCGGAGAAATTTATTTTTCATGGGGGAAAAGACCTTGTCATCAGATATGCTTATATTATAATATACATCTGGTGGATGATAATATTCCATTAGATGGTGTGTTTCATGGATATGATGAGCTGGATAATGGAAAAAATTGTACATTTTGTTTCAAGGCAGATTTGAGGAGATAGTCAATGATAGAAAATATGAAGGTAGAATTTGGCAGAGCATCAGATATTGATTCATGGATGCAATTAGTGAGAAAAGTAAGCTGGAATTTTCCGGGATTAGAGACAGAGCAGAGTATAGATAAACACAAAATAATAGTACTGAAATTCATGAATGATAAACGTGCTTTGTGCGTGAAGAACGAACAAGATATTGTTGGCGTACTTTTATATTCAAGGAAACATAATATGATATGTTGTTTGGCTGTTGATCCAGCTTATCGAAAAAGGGGAATTGCTTCGCTTCTTTTAAGAGAGGCACTAGATGAACTTGATAGAGATAAAGACATAACTGTGTCTACATTTAGAGAAAATGATGTTAAAGGAATTGCACCTAGAAAATTATATAAGAAATTCGGGTTTGAAGAAGGGGAGCTGATTGAAGAATTTGGATATCCTAATCAAAGGTTTGTGTTGCATGCTAATAAAAGTGCTGATAATGTAATAATTGGTACAACAGTAACTGTCACAGTTGATAGACCACTGGGAAGTTATCATCCGAAATATAAAGATATATATTACCCGATAAATTATGGTTACATTGAAGGGATTATGGCACCAGACGGAGAAGAGCAGGACGCTTATATATTAGGTGTAAATGAACCGGTAGACAAGTTTACAGGAAAAATTATTGCCATTGTTCATAGGAAAGATGATATAGAAGAAAAGTGGGTAGTTGTGCCTGACGGAATAACTTTTTCAAAGGAAGAAATCAGAAGGCAGATTTATTTTCAGGAACAATATTTTGATAGTGAAATTGTGATGTAATATTAAGGAGATTGCCGTTTATGAGAAGTTAAAGGAAGAAATGAGAAGTAAGTATGCAGATGACAGGGTGGCATATACTAATGGAAAGCAAGATATGATAGATATTATTCTGAATTGCAAATAGATTGTTGACATGAATTGCCAAGACTGGTATATTATTCAAAAAAATAAGGAGAACATACACATGAATCAGAACTTATATTCAAGACGTTATATGTACATGTATTACGGATGTACACGGCTATAAACATGCAAGGTTAGTGCATTAGGTTATAGCCTGTAGGTCTTTTAGTCTAGTGCATAAAACCAGAATATAAGAGAAGATTTTACATACATTGCATCTTATTAAATTGGAGATATCGCACTAGACATTGAATGTTTGGTGCGATTTTTATGTTTACAAGAAAGAGGTGCAGAAAATGAATGATGTAATTGAACTGAAATTGACAACAAGAGAAGATGCAGAATGTCTGTATAAGGTGAGGCAATTTAAGGAAGAGGATGCGGGGGAGGTCAGAAATCTTATTGTCAGGAATTTCTTAGAGGTTAACAGTAAAGATTATGGCATATCAGCAATGGAGAAACTTGCAAAGGATTACGATGTGGAAAAGGTTCTGAATGTGGCAAGTTATGCGCATATGTATGTCTTTGAATTTGATGGAAAAATCGTTGGAACAGGTTCTATCTCAAGTTTTTGGGGAAGCGAAACAGAAAGCATACTTCTGTGTATTTTTGTCCTTCCAGAATTTCATGGAAAAGGTATTGGAAGAAAAATTATAAATACATTAGAAGCAGATGAATTTTATGTAAGAGCAAGCAGAATAGAGATACCGGCATCCATTACAGCAACGGAGTTTTATAGAAAATTTGGATATGATTATAAGAATGGTGTTAAGGAATTGGATGATGAGAATCATTACAGATTGGAAAAATTTAAGGAGGCAGGATTGAAATAACAACAGCGGAGCGTAGAGGTAAAGATACAGATCGGATGATGGTTATATTTTTAAGAAGAAGGGGAATCAGTCTGAGCAGGACAACTGTACTCAAATATATGAGGGAATTAAAGCTCAGATCTGTTGTGATACCCAAAAAACCTCGGTACCGTAAAGGAGACTGTTATAAAAGATTTAATAATCTGTTAAAGCAGGACTTCACAGCAATTAAGCCAAACGAAAAATGGTGTACAGATTTTACTTATCTTCATCTTTCGGATGGTGCAAAAAGATATAACTGCAGTATCATAGATCTGTATGATAAATCGGTACTGGCAACCCTGAACAGTAAAAGAATCGATGCGGAATTGGCTATCCAGACATTACAGATTGCCCTTGACAGGAATCCTGTAAAAGGAAAAATTATTCTGCATAGTGATCAGGGGTCACAGTATACCTCCAGAGCCTCCACAGAATTTTGTGCGGGAAAAGGGATTCGACAGAGCATGAGCAAAGCAGGATGTCCTTATGATAATTCTCCGATGGAAAGTTTTTATGGAACATTTAAGTCGGAATTTATACGACAGAATCGGTTTGAAACAGATCAAGAGTTGAATGAAAGCACGTTGGATTATGTATATGGCTATTACAATCATATACGTCCACATTCATCAAATGGATACATGACACCGTTTGAAAAGAGATATTCCAATCGATGATTTTTTTCAGTGTGAATGTTACAAAAATGCTTGACCATCTCAATCGGAAAGTTTGGACATATGAGATGTGAGTATCTGAAAGAGTTCAGACATGGATATTATATGGAGCTGTTGCTTGAAGGAAAGTTGAATGAATATCTGCATGATATTGACGAGGAATGCTATGAGATGCTGGACAGGATTGTGGAACAGATGAAGGTAAAGCAAGGTGTGACGGAACAGTTGAAGGCGGAAAATCAGATGCTGTGGGTAGGGAAGATGAATAATATTATTGCTTGTGCGGAGGAGGTTGTGGTGAGGGAGGTGGTGTATGTGTGATGGATGTGGAGCAGGATAACTGCTCCATATTTTGATGTTGATAATTATATAGAATAATGCTAATATAATATATATCAGCACTCAGAGAGAGAGAGTGCTGACACGAAAATGAGGATAGTTGACAGAAGATATTTAAAAGGAGGGTTCGTATATGGCATATGAGATAGACTTTATAGGTGTTGGGGATGAAGTAAAAAAAGATGCAGACGCAATTACAATTCGTTGGAAGGATGATAATGGAGATTATAAAATTGCTGTTTATGATGGTGGACTTCAGGCTCATGGTGATAAAATGGTTGAGCATTTGAATGAATATTATTTTTCTGATTCAACAGATAAGGTTATTGATTGCGTTATATGTTCACACTCGGATTTGGATCATGCGTCAGGTTTAAAGCGAATATTGGAAGAGTTTGAAGTGAGGAAGTTATATATGAACAGGCCGTGGCTATATATTGATGATGTTTGGGATTCGGTTAGTGACGGACGAATTACAAAAGAAAGTCTTTGCGAGCGTTTAAAAAAAGAGTACCAGTATATTAGCGATTTGGAAAAAATGGCAGAAGATAAAAAAATTGAAATTTGTGAAGCTTTTCAAGGAAAGATTATAGAAGGGCAGCTAGAAATATTATCTCCCAGTAAGGAGTTTTATCTTGAATTAATGATTGAGTCAAATAAAACGCCGTTAGAAAAGAGTAATGTTCATGAAAGTGCAGCAAGGAAGATTGTTAATAAATTGGTACAGTATGTGAAAAATTTAATAGAATCATGGACAGATGAAAAACTTAGAGAAGATGTTGAAACTACATCGGAGAATGAAATGAGTGTAGTTGTTCTTGGAAAAATGGATGAAGAGAATTTTCTTCTTACAGGGGATGCCGGAATACGTGCATTAGATAAGGCTATTTCGTATGCAGACGAGAAAGATGAGACTATCAAGGATACTGTGAAATTTTTACAAATACCTCATCATGGAGGAAGACATAATGTAAGTCCATCAATATTGGATAGACTTATTGGAGAAATCGTTGATGAAGATGAAACTATAGGAAAAACAGCATTTGTATCTGTAGCGAAAGATTCAGATCATCCGCTTCAGATGGTAGTTAATGCATTTACAAGAAGAGGAGTGAAAGTATATAAAACTGAAGGAAACATAATTCATCATCATAAAAATATGCCAGCTAGAGAAGGTTGGAGTGCATTAGAAAAGTTGAATTTTGAGGAAAAAGTTGAGGAGTGGGATAAGTGATAAAAGCTATTCGAGAAGCATTTGATGATTTTGTTATTGCAGCAAGAATTAAACCAGCCATAACGGCAGGAATTCCGCTTTTGCTTATGGTGTTTTTTAATGGTGTCGTGAAGTGTAAGTGGATGGAGGCAGGAATAGGATTGGCATTATCTTTAGTAGTAATTTCATTTGCCGCATATATAGTACGAGAACTGGGAAAAACATATGAAGAGAAATTCTATAAGGCTTTGGGAGGAATGCCAACAACTATAATATTAAGGTTTAGTGATGATACTATAGATGATATTACAAAAGTTAAATACCATAAGTGGTTAAATGAAAAAATCCCTGATTTACAATTGCCTGAATCGGAGGAAGAAGAGAATTTAGATTCTAAAAGCGACAGGAAATACGAGAGCGTAACAAAACATTTACGTATTTATGCAAATTCGCATAGAGAACAATTCCCGAGAGTTTATCAAGAACTAAAGAAATATAATTATTGGAGAAATCTATATGGGTGTAAGTGGTATGTTTTATCGATATATGCTATTTTGGCTATTCGTGAAATACTAATGGTGGATAAATTTGGTATTGCGGATATATTTCGAAATCCGGTTCCAAAGTATACAATGTTGTTAGTGTTGGTTGTTTGGAGCATTCTGTTTTGTTCGATTGTTTCTCAAAAGACAGTAAAGAGGAATGCATTTGATTATGCTAAAACGTTATTAGAGACAGTAGATGTTATGTCTGGTGATTTGGAGGCATAGAATAGGCTCTACATTTTTTAAACTGTCTTGTTTTTGATATTAAATCGCATTATAATTGTATTAAAATTAACTTTGGGAGGCGTCTATGAGTTATAAAAAAACAGATGCTCTGATGAGACATTTACGAGATAGTGGAATTTCAATACAGGGACCCAAACAGAAGCGTCAACTTATTAACACAGGATATTTTCATGGATACAAGGGATATCGTTTTTTTGGAAATGCGCATAGACGATTACCATTTACGTCATATGATGAAGTCTATGCTACTATTCAATACGATTCTGATTTGAAGGCGTTGTTGTATGGGAAAATGATGTTTATTGAAACAGCAGTAAAAAATATTGCGTTGGAAAGCATACTTGTAAATGCTAATTCGGAATCTATTCAGGATATGTATGACAAGGTTGTTAGTGGATACAACAACGCACCGACATCAGCAACTACAGAGCAGAAAAGAAAATTGCAACAGAATAAGCTGAATTTACAGAATTCTATTCAGTCTAGCCTTGCGTATGCCTATAAAAAGAATAATCCAAAGATAACGCATTTCTATAATAATATTGGATATTCAGATGTTCCGGTATGGGCTTTATTCGAAATAATGACAATGGGTGATTTGGGATATTTATTATCATGCCTTACATATGATGTTCGAGATGATATTTCAAAGCGTTTATCTCTCAATGTGTCTTGTGATACAGATAGACAGTTGATATACAAATACATCTATACATTAAAAGATTTACGAAATGCTATTGCACATAATGCAGTAGTTTTCGATACTCGTTTCAGAAATATTGATCCTACTAGTGCAATGAAACAGTGTTTGAAACTTGAAATTGGATTGCCATATGTGAATTTCAAGACAATTAGCGACTATATTATTCTTATGTGCTACTATATGAAGCTTCTGAAGGTATCAAAGACAGAAATAAAAGCATTTATTCGGGAGTTTGAAAAGATAACAGATAATTATAGACAAGCTGTTAATCCTAATGTTGCTGCGATAGTGATTCATCCGGATTTGGCATCAAGAATGAATATTTTGAAAAATTTTTTATAAAAACTTGCATTTTTTCAATGGTTGCTGTATATTATAATTACTAATTGGGGTATGCATTTGCGGATGCATACTTGAGAGAGCCGGAGTGATCCGGCTCTCTTGCGTTATAGGCATAACATGGTTGCAAAATGCTTGCAAAAAGTTTCGAAACGATGAAGAATACATAGAATATCAAGAATAATTATACGAAATATTGTGATGCAACACTTGATTAGACACAATATATAGTTGCCGAAATTGAGTTTGAATAGACACAAAAATCCCACAAAGCCTTTATTTATAGGCGTTGTGAGAGGTAGTGATTATATCGTGGCAACGATATGGCAACACTAAAACAATTTACCCATATGTATAAATGAAAAAACCTTACTGATTTTGAGGAGTCAGTAAGGTTTTTTTATGCTCTTTTATAAATCAATTAGTTTATGATATCCGTGAGTATTAGCCGGATAGCTGTATCTCCAATTATCGTATTCTTCCTTGGGAATTTCTCCTGTATCAAGCTTGGACTTCATCTTTGCCCAGGACTTTGCCTCATGACCTAAAGCATCGTGGATGGCACCTAAATCAAGGGTAACATGACTTCCATCCTGTTTGACGGATATACCATAAATATCTTCATGAGTGAACAGAAGCTGCATAATTCCCACATGAGTATCAATGTCAGGAACATTAATGGCCGCAGGAGAAACTTCCAAAATGGAAGAAAGAGTTTTAATCAAATCATCCTTGGAAACACGTTTCTCTGCTTCATATTGAATTGTGCGGATATCAGCAGTACTTGCCTTAAAACCTAACTGAACTCCCAATTCCTTTTGAGTTAAACCTTTACGCTTGCGAAAAGTTCTAATTCTTTCACCAATTGCCATAACAAACCTTCAATTTAACATAAAAATTCCCAATGCGGGACAACTTAAACAAATCCGCTATGGTCAGTATAACATAGGTAAAAATGTATATCAAGAAAAACTTAATTTTTGTTTACACTATCCTAATTCAAAATGCCCTTGACAAAGGGGACAGTTTAATTGTATAATTCTACAAATGCATCATTTAGTACATCCTATAAATTAAATAGTAAAAGAAACTATCGATGTAAACTTTCAGCTGTTATTTGGAAGGATGGAAATGGAGAAAATGTTAAGATGTTCAGTGTTAAAAAGACATATTAAAGTGTGTGAAATCAAAACTACTATGTAATTGAAAAAATCATGCTATACATTAATATGAAATATATGCAGGGAGGAAAAAGGAATGAATAAACTGATTAAATCAAATTGTTTTAAAAATAGGAATACAGGACATAGATCCTGTATCAGTATATTTCTATCTGTAATCTTAATTCTTGGGCTCTTACTTCAACTAAGTCCGAGTGCAAATGCATTACATGTATCTGCTGCTGTGGAAGATGTTGCTACCGTGAAAGACGCTCAGCAGGGAGATAAGGTATTGTTTAAAGGCGATAATTTTATAGTTAAATTTGAGATACTTGCCAAATGGAATACAGCTTATAACGCTAATGTCACAATTGAAAATACAGGAAAAAATACAATACATGATTGGGCAATCATATTTTATTCCAATGATGATATTACGAACTTATGGAATGGAAAAATTGCGAAAAAGCAAAATGGTTTGTATTTGATTGATAACGCAACATGGAATATGGATATCAGGGCAGGTCAATCTGTTGGTTTTGGGTTTACGGCTAATTATACAGATAATATAGTAATGCCTCCTAGTTATGCGATGTCATCTTGCAGGGCAGATGTTGAAGCAGATGATTATACAGTAGATTATATATTGTATAGCAATAGCGGTAATCAAATTAATTCAGCAATACATATAAAAAACAACACAAAAGAAGTAATCGAAGATTGGGAACTGGAATTTGATTTTGATGCTGAAATAACAAATATATGGAAAGCTGATATTATAACCCATAGTAAAGACAATAATGGAAACCATTATGTTTTGCGTAATCCGGGATATGAACAAAATGTTGAATTAAATCGCAATGTTGAGTTTGGTTTTAATGGTACTTATAGTAATGAAACACCTAAAGACTATAAATTAACAAAATATAGTAATGAAATTGATTCTTCTTTGGACAGTGATGGGGATGGATTAACAAATATCCAGGAAGTTATTATTGGATGCAACCCATATCAAAAAGATACGGATGGTGATGGTCTTGATGATTGTCTGGAAGATTATTTAGGATTATCACCCATCAAAAAAGATACGGATAATAATGGCATAGATGATGGCCATGAAGATACGGATGGAGACGGATTGTCTAATTTGGATGAAATAAAATTCTCATGTGAAGCATGGAATCATGATAGTGACAATGATGGATTACTGGATGGAGAAGAGGTACATAACTATAAAACAAGTCCTATAAAACAAGATACAGATGGTGATGGTATAGAAGATTATGAAGAAATAATGATAAGCCTTAATCCATTAAAGAAAGATACAGATGAAGATGGTGTATTAGATAATGATGAAAAAATATATCAAAATGTATGTCTAACAGTTCCAGAAGATACGGGGTCTGCTATTACTAAAGTGGAGGTTTCTTCTCAAATTACCGGTTATATGCAATCTAATACAGAAATAAGAAATATATTAAACGAAGATATTTTATGCAGCGAAGTCGTTGGATTGATGGGAATTCCGGTTGATATTAATTCAAGTGGAAAATTTGATGAAGCTGAAATTACTTTTTACTATGATGAAAGTAAATTAAATAATGTGTCTGAAGATTCTCTCGGGATGGTGTGGTATGATGAAAATAATGGAGAATTTCAGTTGTTGGAAGATGCAATAATTGATACTGATAATAACAAAATCAGTTATGTGACAAAGCATTTTAGCAAATATTTAATTGTTGATCGCATGAAATGGAGAAAAACATGGCAGAACGTCCCGGATTATCGTGGAGCAACAAAGTATTATGATACACTTTTGAGTATAGATGTATCAGGGAGTATGAGTGGAGAAAAGTTAGCTAAAGTAAAAAAAGGTTCAAAAACTTTAGTAAATTATATGTATTACAAAGACCGATTAGCATTAATGACATTTGACAATAAAGCACAGATAAAAAGCCCATTTATTTGTGACAATAGTTCATTAAAAAAACATATCAATAAACTTACAAAAGGAGGAGCTACTGATAAAAATGTAGGATTGATGGAGTCAGTCAATGTATTTACTAAAAATTATAAATCAAATGGGAATGATAAAAATATAGTGATTTTAAGTGATGGAGCGTTAAATTATAACTCTAAGGCAATAAAAAAGGCCAAAAATAATAATATTAAAATTTATATGGTTTTAATTGGCGGTAATGAAGAACGAAAAAAGAAATGTAAAAAAATTGCAAAAAAAACAGGCGGAAAATATTATTATGTAGGTACTGACAGTGATATTGATAAGGTAATGAAGAAAGTTTCCAAGTATATATTTGGAAAAAAAGATACCACAGATTCAGATCATGACGGACTTTATGATGTTTTGGAGAAAAATGGAGTAATGGGCATAAATGGACAGAAATATTCTTCCAATCCATACAGCAGGGATACGGATGGTGACAAATTAGAGGATGGTTATGAACTGACAGGCAAGAAACCAGCAAGCAAAGTTTCAGTTAAAAAAGTCACAGTAAAATATGATTACAGTAGTTGGATTTCCGTTTATGCAGTAGTACCTAAAAGTAATCCAAAGAAAAAAGATACCGATGGTGACAGGGATAACGACAATGTTGATCCGAAACCTTTCGTGTATGAATTAAACGGAAGGTTTATCCAGAACTTGGGCAAGCTGGAAAACTTAGCAAAACAAAAAAGCAAGAAAGATGTCCGCTGGAGAGTGTGCCAGTTTTTGCGTTCCTTCAATGATGATTATGATAGTGACACATGGGATGGTGTGGGAGGTAAATTTGATAAAAAATTCAAAAGAGATATAAAGAAAAATAATACAGACTTGTTTAATTATTTCAAAAACACCCCCTACATATATGCAGACAAAAACGGAAACACCGTGGATGTATACCATATGGCGGCAACCATGTGTGGATTGTACCACAAAACTTCTGGTTCAGATAGTGACGGTTTTGTAGATTTCGTACAGTATCAATTCATGCCGGAATATCATTATGATAATTTGTGTGGGTGGGCAGGCGATCTGCAAACGTTAATGAATGATGCAGATAAATCGGACAAAGAAAAAGAAAAAAGTTATGATGAATTTAAAAAGAGACTGGACAAGAAATTCTTAACATCCTCCTCATCTTTTTCAAGTGATGATTTATATGCAGATACAGATGGATATAATATATATAAATTAAATAAATGCAAATCCTTAGAAGAAGCATTTAAAGCATATTATGGCACCGGATATGAAGCCCGTTTTTTACAGTTTACGAATTCCTGGTCTGAAAATCAGATATATGATTTGACCTATAAATATACGAGGTTAAAGTATTTGAATGTAATTAAATGGCCTTTATTTAAGGGTCATACATATTCAAAAAAGGAATCCAAAGCAGCCAGAGATTTTTTTGCGGAATATGTTATTGATATGCGCGGTAAGGAGGATAAAAAGATTTGGAAAAAAATGGCAAGATCAAGAAAATAGGCTGTTTGGGTGCATATAGTTTTGTTCTGTTTCTATTTGCTTTTGACTGTCTTTATTTTTGGGTCAGTCAGAAACGGCAGGTTGTTCATTATAATAAACTTACAGAGTGTTTTTATGGCAAACATGTTACCTACTTGTCTGGCGTATATTTATGGGCGTATATATTTTTTATCCTTATGCCTGTTGTTTTCTTTATTTTTTGGAAAAAGAAAATACGAACCGTTGTTTTATTTGCATTGTTGTTTGTCCTGCATGTGGCTGTAGGGACTTCTTTTGTAATCTGGCTGGAAAGCATGGACAATGATGGAACATATGATGGCTTTGGTGATTTCTACCGTTATGAACAGCAAGAGCCCGGTGGGAATTGGGTATTATGTATACAGGAAGTGTATGTTTCTGGTTCAAATCCAGAGGAAAGCAAGCAACATAACATTATTTATGTCCAAACAGGATACAATACTTTGAAGCAGGTCAGGAAATACAAATTTGGACCAGCGGATTACGAAGTTTCTTGGAAAAACGACAGGGTGCAGATATTTCAGGAATTGTGGAATGAAGATAAACCAAACCATAGTCCGTATATAGATATTTATTATGATGAATGGAAAAAGTCGGGGGCAGACATTGACTGAGATGCGAGACATAACTACATATAGTGTGATACAAAGGTTTCACGATGCGGTAAGCGTTGTGAAACCTTTTTCTTTGCGTGGGTTCGTAATACGGCAGATGTCGTGCAACTTTTTTCCTTTGGCGGGGCTTGCAATGCATATTGGCAAAACTGCAGAAAAAGAGTATACTATAAATAACTGTAGGTAGCTTTGCGAAGTCGAAGTTACAACAAAGGAAGTGTATATATGTGGGGATGTATATACTTGGGTGGCAAAACACGAGAGGAGCTATATGATAGCATATGAAAAAGCATATTAAATTGGAATGGGTTTACATTGCTGTGCTGGTTATCTCATTAATTTTGTCAATTGTTACAGGCGTTCAGATCGCCGGTGAAGTGGTTAATGTGCGACACAACTTATCAGAGCAGAACATGGGCATGAACGCATTTGTCTATGGCAAATATATTGACTCTTATTTAACGAATAGAGTGGAATTGCTCAATACAATGGCAGACTGTATCGCAGAACTTGGCAGCACAGATCCTGATGATCTGCATACAGTTCTGGTAGGACAGAATGAATTTAGCAGAATATGCCTGTTAAACAACGAAGGAAAGAAGATCTGTGGGGCAAATTATGAGGTAGACAATCTTAAGGACAAGCCCTTTTATGATACGCTGATGCAAGGAAAAAATGTTGTAGCACCGTCGATAGAGATCGATACGGACGATAAGGAAGTATTGCGCTTTTATGCACCGGTTCAAAAGAACGGCAAGACAATTATGACAATCACAGCAGGGATTTTGACACAGGAAATTAAGACTGTCTTGAATGAAGCGGATTACAAAGGAGACGGTGCACTCTGTATTGTCAACGAATTAGGCGATTATGTGCTTGGAGATAACGACTATGAATCCATGTTGAAAAATCGTGGTGGCAATCATTTCTCATACTTGAACAGCTGTCAGATGTTGGATGGTGTCAGTTCAGTGGATGAACTAGAGGAACGCATGGAGAATCAGTTGATCGCATCAGTAGACTATCAGCATGCCGGAGTCAAATATTCGGCGCAGTACGTACCGCTTAGTGTCAACAATTGGTACGCTGTTACGACGATACCGACGAAAAGCTTTGGCTCAACGGTCGATGTAGTTAGCACGGGTATGATAATGTTAACCGTCATATCGGTGATCTTTATCTTGATATTCCTTGCTATGTCTGCATACATAATGGTACGCAATATTAAGCTTCGCACAGAAAACGAGCGACATAACATTTTAGAGCAGTGTGATCAGAGTGTATCGTTCCAGGTGACATTTCGTCCACACAAAATGGAGTTTTATGGTGATGTTAAGAGCATCATTGGAACAGAGATCGGCGATCTTTCCGGAGAAGCCGTGTATGATATATATGATTGGATCCATGAGGATGATTATTCTCTGAGAGGTCGCATGAGCAGCTTTTGGGAGGGAGAGGATACGAAATTTAATACAGAAGTACGTATCCGTAACATCAAAGGAACTTACAGATGGTATCGTATTGTCGGTATACTGGAACGTAATGAGTTTGGCACTAATGAATCGTTCGTCGGTAAAATCGTCAATGTTGATGAGGAATTAAGCGAAGAGAAAGAACTTGTTCAGCGGGCTGAGAATGACATGTTGACAGGTGTTCTCAACAAGAAGACAATGGAAAAACGTGTTTCTTTAATGCTCAAAAACCGAGGCGATAAATACGTTATTTTCTATATGGTCGACTTGGATAATTTCAAGAATGTTAACGATACGCTTGGTCATATTTATGGAGATCAGGCGATCGTAGAGACAGCGCAATGTCTTAATAAAGTATTTGCGAATCAGGATTGCATTGGCAGACTCGGCGGCGATGAGTTTGCAGTATGCGTATCCTATCAGGCATTTGATGAGCAGGGACTATTGGAGTTTATCGGCAAGAAAGCACAGGAAATCTGTGCCGGCAACCGTCGTACTTATACGGACAATGCATCCAGTGTATCGATCACGAGCAGTATTGGAGTAGCGTACGCACCGGATATGGGAGATAGCTTTACGGAGTTATATACACAAGCCGATTGTGCTCTGTATTATTCCAAAGCGAATGGAAAAGATCAGTATCATATCTATTCGCCGAAGGATGATAATTAATATACGGGGATAGAGATGATGGAAATGTAGCGACTCATTGTCCGGAGTTTCCGGACGATGAGGGGCATGGGAGAATAAGATGGATTATGTAATTTCTTATGAGGTGATGTCGATCGTGATACTGGCACTTATTTTGGTGTCCTATACGTGTCACAAATGGCTGGATATCAAGAGAAACCGAACGTTTAATTTACTGGTGATCATGACGATCTGTACGGTGATCGTGGATCTTATAGGACGTTCGTGTGTATATGTTGTAGGCAGCAATGCTCTATTTATGGCAACTGTAGTTGCCACTGTGGTAAATCTCAGCCTATATCAGGTTTGCCTGGTGTTTTATAAATACACACTAAATACGCTCGGATGTGCCAATGTATTTTATCAAGGCATCAGTGTAGTGCTTTTAGTGCTTGACCTGTTGGTTGATATTGCGTTATTGTCTAATCCATGGACACATTTCTTTTTTGAATATAATGGGCTACATAAAGGACAATACCAGATTCATTATGGCATGGTAGTGTTATTGATCTGTGCAGAAATACTTATGCTGGCTGATGCATATTTCCTCTATCGATATCGTCATAAGATTGCAAAAGATCAGCTTCTTATTCTTACATGGACTGTTCCGATCATTATGGTAACGATGTATTTTCAATATATGACACCTACGCGCTGGAGACTTACTTACTTTATTTTGTCACTGCTCGTTATTGTGTACTATGTTACAATGCATATGTCGGATCAGCATTTGGAACAGAATATGCGCTGTTTTTCCCGTATCGGCTTTCGGAAAGTTGTTGAAGAGTACGAAAGATATCAGGATAATTTTGCTTGTGTATCGGTTAATATCCGTAATCTGTCCAGTATGATGAATATGTGTTCAGAGCAAGAGTTGTCGATAGTTCATAATCGTATTGCTTCCTATTTGCAAAGCACAACGAAAGCACGTGGTGTGTATAAATTCCATAATTCCGAGTATGTTGTAGTGTTCAAAACGTATAGTAAGGCGTGGGAAGCAGGTCGTTATTTGCTGCAGAGTATGCCGAAGGTACTTCGGATCAACGGACAAAATATTCCTGTCAGCTATGGGCTTTATATGATACAGTTCATCGATGCGGAGTATAATGCCGGTGATTTTTACCGGATCATGGAAGGACTGCGGCGTGTGATATTAGAACGGTCTATTTCAGAGGAGGTACTTTGTTACGAGGGTGATATTAAGATTTTATTACAGAGAGAATTGTCAGCTGTCAGCAGATTGAACGAGATGACAAACGGAGATGAGTTTTTATTCCGCTTTCAGCCGATCTATGACACGGAGGCAGGAGAAGTTGCCGGACTGGCAATCAAGGTTATGCTTGCTATGCCGGACGGAGTCTATTTGGAAGAAAGTGATATATGGAGACTTGCCGAGAAAAATGGCAATGGCAATCGAATTACATTGTACTGCTTGGAGCGGGTGATAGGATTTGCTGTGAAACATTATATTTTTGAACAGGGTATCAGGCATCTTCATATTAGTATGACAACGATGCAGATCAGTTCACAGGAAATGATCGAACAGTATTGCGATATATTGCTGTTTCATCAGATACGTCCGGAGCAGTTAGTTATTGAGATTAATGTCGATCAGGCGTTGCCGGAAAATATTCTGAAGGAAAATATTCAGTATTTGCGCGATAAGGGATTTGTTGTATTGTTGGATCAATTCGGTATGAATGTGTGCAACCTTAAAGATATGTTAGCGCTGCCGTTTGACATGGCAAAGTTTCATCAAAACATGACAAAACGTTTTATGCAGGATCGTCAGATGGAGCTAAAGCATCTGGTACATATGCTGCGTAGACAGAATTGGCAGATTTTTCTGGATGGCGTAGATTACAGTATGCCGCTTGGTACGTTTCGGGAGATGGGCGTGACAGGCGTGCAGGGTGAGTCGATGACTCCGTATATGCAAGAAGATGAGTTGATTGACTGGCTCAGACGGAGAGGAGGGGATGTACATTATGAAAATGATACCTTATAATGTGCATTATGAGATCGGAGCTTCGTTGTTAATGATCTTGCTTTTGTGCTGTATTGTCGGCAAAAAGAGACTGCGCACGCGTTCCAACAATCTGTTTTTATGTAATGTATGTCTGTTGATCGTCGGAAATCTTATTGATGGGCTCTGTGGTATGATCAATAGCGGAATGATAACATGCAGTGTACATACACAACGTTTATGCAATGCGTTAGATGGCAGTATTTATTATCTGTTGATCGCAGTATACGTACTGTATTTCTTGAGTTTGGCGTATCTGACGAACTATCATAATAAGCAAATATTTTCAATGAGCATTTTGATGGTGGTGCTTGCTGCGGTTTGCTTTGTACTTCCATTTTTACAGAATAATTCTTGGAGCAATGGAAAGTATGTTTTTCATGGGATTTCGGTTTCCGGTATCACCGAAGGAATCACGGTAGTGTATGTGGTGAGTGCCATGATCTATCTGCTCTTGCATGAAAAAAAGATGGGCAAGCAGAAGAAAGGTTTCTTTTTGCTCTGTAATATAGTGTTTGTTGGAGCAATTGGGGTACAGCACATGGGAATCTTTAGATGTCGCTTTGTGTATCCCATCTTGGCAGCTATCATCTTCACGTATTTTTTGTTGTTCCAGAGTCCGGATTACTACATGGATCGTTTAACTTGGGCATTTAACCAGACAGCCTTTTTTGACATATTGCGGGAATGCGTACAATACCGGGAGCCGGCCAATTTTTTGCTGGTTCGTATTAACGAATACAATTCTTTGCTGCGTATACATCAGTATGAGAATCTGGCTCAGGTAAGAAGTAATATATCTGAAATACTGCGTGATACAGGGACAAAGCGGGAGGCAACGGTGTATCGCATTGGTGCCTCGACCTTTGCAGTCCATTGTCGAGACAAAGAGCAGATCAAGCGTCTGCATGAACTCTTTTTATCCTATCTGCCAAAACGGTGGGAGATTGAGGATGAAGTGATCAAAACGAACTATTGCTACTATTTGTTGGCATATGAAGGCGATGATACGTCTTTTGAAAAATTAGTGCAATGGATCCACTATGCAAGGTCTGATCACAAGTCGCATCATAAACAGGGAGAGTTGATCACTCTGCGTTATGATATTATGACAGAAACCGAACGACAGAGAGAAGTGTTGCGTTATATTGAAGAAGCAATCTTAGATCAAAGAATGGAAATTCATATGCAGCCGGTATATTCATTGGAACAGGATAAGATCACTTCGCTAGAGGTGCTTAGCAGAATGAAAGATCAGGAAGGCAACTTTATCAATCCGGAATATTTCATTCATGTTGCGGAAGAGAATCACTGTATTTTGAAATTGGGTGAGCTGATCTTCCGACGTGCCTGTATTTTTGCCAGTCAAAATCATATTTTTGATTATGGGATCGAATATATGAATGTTAATATTTCGCCGGGACAATGTCAGTACGAGCGGTTGACAGAGGATTTTGTTAAGATCGCTGCAGAATATGACATTCCGGTGGAACGGATCCATTTGGAGATTACAGAGAGTGAATTTCAGGATCCTCAGGCGGTAGAGCGTACGTTAGACAGGCTTCGTAAGTTTGGCATGCAGGTGGCATTAGATGATTTTGGAACAGGCTGTTCTACTCTTTTGAGTATTTTGGAGCTGCCAATCGACTATGTAAAGATTGATAAAAGTCTGGTATGGTCTTATGGCGAAGGTGGCAATCAGTTTTTGGATGATCTGATGCCGGTTATCAAAAATGAGGGTAAGAAAGTTATTGCAGAGGGAATTGAGACGGAAGAACATATTGAAATATTTAGGCGGTTGCAGGGAGATTATCTACAGGGATATTATTATTCCAAACCGCTACCGGAGCATGAATTTGTAAAGTTTGTACGCGAGTTTAATCATGTATAGACGGTTGATGCAGATAGAACTTTGATAGTGTTATCCTATGGATGAAGAGTTATGATCATGGAGGACAGAAAATATGACAAAAAATGTATTGGCGTTTGATCTTGGGGCTAGTAGCGGGCGTGGTATGCTGGCACGGTTTGACGGTGAGAAGATCACCTTGGAGGAGGTACACCGTTTTCCGCATAATTTCAGCATGTTAAACGGTCATGCCTACTGGAATTTACTGCATTTAATGGATGAGATGAAGAATGGACTGCGTAAAAGCGGCAAAGATCTGTCCGGTGTCGGCTTTGACACTTGGGGCGTGGATTGTGGCTTTTTGTCGCGGGAAGGAGATCTGCTTGCTATGCCGGGCAGTTACCGCGATCCGGGACTGGATGACGCCAATATGAGGGAGGCACTGATCGCACTGCATCCAAATGGACAGACCGGAGAGTCAACGATCGGTGCACTGGAAGCGGCTGTTTTGGATGGCGAAAAATATGCATTTGGACAGACCGGAATTGCCAGTTTGGCATATAATACGATTTATAAATTATATTATATGAAGAAGCACATGCCTTCCATCTTAGAACAGACGGACACGATCCTAATGATGCCGAACCTGATCGAATATTTATTTTCCGGTGTGAAACATACGGAATATTCAATTGCCTCGACATCACAGCTCTATAATATGGAGCAAAAATGCTGGGCAAAGCCATTGCTCGACAAACTGCAGTTTGATCCGGGCTGGTTTACAGAGGTGGATCTTGCAGGGCGGGATCTGGGAACTCTGCGTACAGATGTTGCGAAAGAGACAAAACAACAGGATCTGCATATTATATCCGCACCGGGACACGATACTGCGTGTGCGGTGGCGGCGGTTCCGGCAGAGGAAGAACAGTATACATTTTTGTCCAGCGGCACATGGTCTTTGATGGGTATTTCCTCGAAGACGATGCTTACGGGGGATAACATTATACGCGACAAGATCTCTAATGAGGGAACGAGCGATGGCGGTTATCGTCCAACGGTAAATATTATCGGCTTGTGGATGCAGCAGGAGATCAGACGTAATTTTGCGGCAGAAGGCAGAGATTATACATTTCCGCAGCTGGCAGAACTTGCGGCCAAGGAGAAGCCGTTGCAAAGCTTTATAAGACCGGATGATTTTATGCAGCCGGGAGACTATCCGACTAAGATTCGGGAATACTGTAAGCAGACCGGACAGCCGGTACCGCAGACAGATGGTGCCTTGGTTCGCTGCATTTTGGAGAGCCTGGCACTTAAATACAAGCAGACGTATTTGTCCCTGAAACCATATATTACGTGGGAAGAAAAGTTATATATTGTAGGCGGTGGCGTGCAGAACGAGTTGTTAAATCAATATACAGCAAATGCACTTGGCATTCCGGTAATTACCGGAGCGAGCGAAGCCACAGCCGTTGGCAATGTCATGGCACAGTTTAAGGCACTTGACTGTTATGACACGGCACAGCAAAAATGTGATATACTGGCTGCGTCGTTTGACACGAAAACGTACTTGCCACAGGAGCAGGAAGCTTGGCAGGAAGCATATGGCAAATTTGAACAATTAATGGAGGACTAGAATGGAGACAAGATTAAAGACAGTAGAAGATTTTAAGATTCCGAAAGCGTATACTTTACAGAAGGCAGAGTACGTGAAAGAGCTTGACAGTTTTGCGTTGGTGTTAAAACATAATTTGAGTGGCGCGCGAATTTTGGTATTCAGCAATGAGGATGACAATAAAGTATTCAGTATTGGTTTTCGTACACCGCCAAAGGATTCGACCGGCGTTCCACATATCATTGAGCATACGGTATTGTGCGGATCCAAGCATTTCCCGGCCAAAGACCCTTTTGTAGAGTTGGTAAAGGGCTCGCTCAATACATTCCTAAATGCCGTGACCTATCCGGACAAGACATTATATCCGATTGCAAGCTGCAATGACAAAGATTTTCAGAATCTGATGCATGTATATATGGACGCCGTATTTTATCCAAATATATACGAGCATGAGGAAATTTTTAAGCAGGAAGGCTGGCATTATGAATTAGAGTCTCCGGAGGATGACATTACGTATAATGGTGTTGTATATAATGAGATGAAAGGTGCATTTTCATCGGAAGAAAGCGTGTTAGAGCGTTATGTAATGAATAGTTTATTCCCGGATAATACGTATGGCAATGAGTCCGGTGGTGATCCGCGCGATATTCCGAATCTGACGTATGAAGATTATCTGGACTTTCATAGACAGTATTATCATCCGGTCAACAGCTATATCTATCTCTATGGAGATATGGATGTCACAGAGCGCTTAGAGTGGATGGACGCTAATTACTTAAGCAATTTCCCGGCGATCACGATCGATTCGCAGATCCCGCTGCAAAAGCCATTTGCTGAGCACAAAGTGTTAGAAAAGAAATATGCAGTGGCTCAGGACGCAGATTGCAGTGAGAAACATTATTATGCTTATGGTGCGGCGCTTGACATTACATTGGATGTCAATACGTGCAAAGCGTTCGACGTATTGTCTTATGTGTTAGCACAACAGCCGGGCGCACCTCTCAAGCAGGCATTATTGGATGCAGGTATCGGTACAGACGTAGACGTGGATTTCTGCGACATTATGCGTCAAAGTACCTTTTCGGTTTATACCAAAAACGCAAAACCGGGTCTGCGTGATAAATTTGCAGAGGTGCTACGGGCAACATTGCAGCAGCAGGTAGATCAGGGGATCAACCGCAAAGATTTGGAAGCGGCGATCAACGGTATGGAGTTTAAAGACAAAGAAGCGGATTTTGGTTCTTATCCAAAGGGACTGCTGTATGGAATGAAGCTGCTTCGTACATGGCTCTATGACGATGAGATGCCGTATGATGCTTTGCAGTATGAGGGCTGCTATACCTTTTTGAGAGAGCAGATCGGAACCGGATATTATGAGCAACTGATCAAGAAGTATCTGTTAGACAATGAGCATGCAGTATGGGTGGAGATGATTCCGGAGCCGGGACTTTCCATTCGCTTAGAGCAGGAAACAGCTCAAAAACTGCAGGAATATAAAGATTCTCTAAATGAGGAGCAGATCACACAGTTGATCGAGCAGACGAAAGCGCTGAAACGTTATCAGGTCGAGCCATCTCCAAAGGAAGTGCTTGAAATGATCCCAATGTTGTCCAGAGAGGACATCAAAAAGACGATTCAGCCACTGCATAATACGATGAAAGAATTGCATGGTGTGCAGACCTTGCATCACGAGATCCATACCAACAATATTGTATATCTGCAAATGTTGTTTGATGCAGATGCGTGCAAAGATTATATGCCGCAGATGAGCTTTTTGACAACATTGTTAGGTTATATGGATACGAAAGAGCACAATTACCGCGAGTTTGATACGGAAACCAACTTTTATACCGGTGGTATTTCCACGGATGTGGGAGTATACTGCGAGGCAGGTAAGAGTGACGTATATAGTGTGAAGTTCTCCGTAACGACAAAAGTGCTTACTGACAAGTTAGCGCATGCACTGCGGCTGATCGAAGAGATGTTATTTGATACCTCTTTTGATGATGAAAAGCATCTTCGTGAGGTAGTTGCAGAAAGCCGCTCCCGTTTGAAAGTGCAGTTGATGGCGAGCGGACATCAGGCGGCAGCGGGAAGAGCGATGGCAGCAGTGTCTGAGAGTTCTTATGTCAACGACCGTGCGGTTGGTATGGGATATTATCAATATTTGGTACAGTTAGATGAGCATTTTGAAGAAGAAAAGGAGCGATTGATCACAGGCTGCAGACAGTTGCTGCATATGCTTCTTCGCAAAGATAATATGTTGATCTCCATCACGGGTGGAGAAGAAGAGTATCGTGCTTTGGAGCAAGAGATCGGTTCATTCTTAGAGCGCATTGATGCGTTCCAAGCTGCGGATAGCAAAGCATCTAACGCTGTCTTGTCTGTATTTGGTGGTGAGCGAAAACGTGTTTCGGAGGCGTTTTCCACACCGGCAGAGATTCAGTATGTTGCGATCGCCGGCAAGTTTGATAATGTCAAAGAAGTCAATAACGGCGCTTTACAGGTAGTGCGACACTTGCTAAATTACGATTATCTCTGGAATCAAGTCCGGGTGAAAGGTGGCGCTTACGGTGTAGGATGCCGCTTTAACAGGGAGCGGGAGGGATATTTCACATCATACCGCGATCCAAATCTGTCAGCAACGTTAGAGGTGTATCGCCATGCAGCAGAGTATTTGGAACAGTATGATGCGAAAGAGCGTGAAGTAACCAAAACGATCATCGGTACGATCAGTGGTATTGATACACCGCTCACACCATATATGAAGGGAAAACGTTCTTTGTCTGCATATTTGACCAATGTGACCGAAGAAATGATGCAGAAACAGCGTGATCAGGTGCTTAACTGCGATATAGAGGATATTCGACAGACAGCAGACGTTGTGCGAGAAGTGATCCGTGATGGCGTGATCTGTGTAATCGGTAATGAGAAGAAAATTGCCGAGGAAGAGAAGCTGTTTGAGAGCATAGAGCCATTGCAGTAAGAGAGCTTTGCTTGTTACCACAGAAAGAGAGGACAAGATGAACAATTATAAATCAGGGTTTGTTACTTTGATCGGAAGACCAAATGTTGGAAAATCAACATTGATGAATCGGTTGATCGGACAGAAGATCGCGATCACCTCCAACAAACCACAGACAACGCGCAATCGGATCCAGACTGTCTATACGTGCGATGAGGGGCAGATCATATTTTTGGACACACCGGGTATTCATAAGGCAAAAAATAAACTGGGCGAATACATGGTGTCCGTTGCCGAACGCACTTTGAAAGAAGTAGATGTGATTCTGTGGCTGGTTGAGCCGAGTACGTTTATTGGTGCCGGTGAGCAGCATATTGCCGAGCAGTTGCGCAGCGTAAAGACGCCGGTATTTTTGGTCATTAATAAGATCGATACCGTTGAGAAAGCGGAAATTCTTAAATTCATTGCGGCATACAAAGATATTGTGGATTTTGCGGAAATTATTCCGGTATCCGCGCTCAAAGGAGAAAATACGGATGATCTGTTGCAGGCAATGATGAAATATCTGCCCACAGGGCCGCAATATTATGATGAGGACACGATTACGGATCAGCCGGAGCGACAGATTGTTGCGGAAATGATCCGAGAGAAAGCACTGCGCAATTTGAGCGATGAGATTCCACATGGCATTGCCGTTGCAATAGATCGGATGCACGAGCGTCCGAATGGCAGTATTATTGATATCGATGCGACGATCGTATGCGAGCGCAATTCACATAAGGGAATCATTATTGGTAAACAGGGTGCCATGCTCAAAAAGATTGGATCACAGGCGCGTGCCGATATGGAAGCTTTGCTGGACTGCAAAGTGAACCTAAAATTGTGGGTTAAAGTCAAAAAAGATTGGCGAGACAGTGATTTCCTGATTAAAAATTTTGGCTATCGAAAGACAGATTACGAAGATCTTTAGGCAGAAAGTTCGATCGATGTAAGAGTGATTACGAGATTTTTTTCGACTTATTAGCAAGTCGAAATCTCTTGGGACGGCAATAGTTTCCAGAATAGAGAGCCCATGAAATCACCATGCTAATAGAAAGACTTAAGAAAGGCATGGTGAGAAGATGAAGTACCAAGATCAATGGGAGCAATTTGAAGAAACAGGAAAAGTAGCAGATTATTTGGCATATTGCAGACAAGCAGGACAGATGAGTGCCGGAAATATAATGGATGGCAGTGCATTAGGGATGGCAGTGGCCGAAAATGTCATGTGGAGTGGCAGTGTGAGAAACGCCGGTGAAGGAGACTGGGATCGTGGCGACAATGGGACACCACAGGAGGTAGCAAAACATGCGGGAGACGATAACGGTGACGGGGATGATCTTACAGACATCACCGCTGAAAGAGTACGATAGGCGGGTAGAGATACTCACCAGAGAACGAGGAAGAATATCGGCATTTGCACAGGGCGCGAGAAGACCAAACAGCGCCCTGTCTGCCTGTACGATTCTTTTTACCTTTGGTACCTTTACGCTCTATCCCGGCAGAGATTCTTACCGCCTGCAGAGTGGCTCCATTCAGACGCAGTTTGGAGAATTGGCACAGGATTACGATGCATTATGTTATTGTTCCTATTTTGGAGAAATGGCGCGATATTTCACCAGAGAAGGTGTGGAAGCTTCTAGGGAGCTTATGTTATTATACGTTACACTGCGCGCTGTCATGCATGGCAAAATGACACTTCCACTCGTCCGCGTGATCTATGAACTGCGTCTTATGTTGATTGAGGGCGAGATGGTGGAATTATTTCAATGTCTGCATTGCGGCACGAAAGAAGTCAACACCGTTTATTTGCAAGCGGGGGGATTGCTTTGTCCGGCATGCGCTGCCAAGGATAAGACGACAAAAGATGCCTATCCGATACAGTTAAGCTCCGATGCACTCTATACTCTGCAATACATATTGACCAGTGAATGGAGCAAACTTTATGCGTTCGGTGTGTCCGAGGAGGTTTTGCGCGAACTCACACATTTTATGAAACGTTATCTTGGCAGATATCTGCCACATCAATTCAAATCAGAAGCATTTCTTAAACAAATCTTAAGGAAATAGCACATTGAATCTTAAAAAACATTTTCCTATACTATTCTTAGGCACTGCTACCTGTGTACAATGCGAATACCGTATAGGAGGGATAGGTGTATGAAAAAGAAAATGATCTGTCGTTATTTGGGAGACAAAAAGGCCTCTGCAGATATCTACAGAGCCGAAGAATCGGCGGATAAGAGGACTAAGCCGTAGTCTGCCAGCCAGCAGAAAATGATGGAAATAAAACTGGAAATATGGCATGATGCAGGAAGTTGAAGCTCTTAAAACTATTCAAGAGTTCGTCTGCTCATATTTTTTCGAAGAACAATTTACACTATCTTATGCCAATAAATATCTTGTGCTTACAAGTTGTATATGTTATAGTAAAACTAGTTGTTTGAAATTGTACTTTCAAAAGAATGTTTGAACAAGATTTCATATTATTTTTTAATAACATAAAACAGTGTTGGCTTATTGATAATAATGTTTGGGCGTAAGAACAGATCTTTTGGATTATGCGAAAAATGGGCAGCATACTGATTCCTAAATGTTTTATTATGGATAAGTTATATTCTGTAAAACAAGTTAAGAATAGCTATAAAATATAACTAAATAATTCATTAAATATATAAGCGTAGTTGGTTAAGAAGTGATATAGATGCTTATGTTAATAGTTAATATATTCAATGATATTTAAAAAGTAAGATGGAATTATTAATGCTATAATGTGACAAATACATAAAGGAGGTAAAAATAAAGTCATAAAAGCATAATAATAAATAATATGGTACAGATAATTTTATCAATTTAAAATACGGAAGGGAGTTTCGATATGAGAAAAATCAGAACAATGTTAGCAAGTGTAGCTTTGGCGGGATGTTTAGTGGCGTCTCCTATTACGCAGGTGCATGCAGCCACCTCAGACACATAGTCAATTAAGTATATTCCGCATGTGCCAAATGGAATTAGTAATCAGGGGGATGTGTTATGTCTTGGTTACTATAGTGGTGGTTATATTGGAAACTGTAAAAAAATATCAGGAGAAAATGGTCGGAGATTAACGATTAAATCCAATTCGAATGGCGGAATGAATACGATTGATGTGACAACTACAGGAAAAACTAGAGCGTGGAAAATGAAAAAAAGTTCGACTGGAGATGTAAAATTCGTAGTTTTAGCTCATTATGATTATACATGTACATCGACAGGTGTTATAAAATTACATAAATAGCTAAAGATTTGTTAGAAGACATTCAAGAACAATAGCACATCGATAGCGATATATAATTGCTGTCGATGTGTAAATAAGGAGAAGGGTATGAAAAAGAGAATTATTGGTTGCTTGCTGATCACATCGATAGTATTATCAGGGTGTAGTTTATGGAAACCTAAAAACACGGAGGATGACAGAAAACCGATGGAACAAAATTCGGCGGAATTTGATTGGGGAAACTATCAAAAAGCAATTTATCAGAATAGGACATTGATTAAAGAATGCAATGCTAATTATCAGAAAGACATTTCAGCTATTAAACAAAAAGAAAATAAAATGTTAGACTTTTCAGATTGCAAATTTGAACCGATCGATGAAGTGAAAAGTGTTTCGGTCTTGCAGGAACAGATATTAGATGTCACACCGGAACAAAGCGTTAATACGATAAAACAATGGTTAAAAGATATTCATAAGGAAGACATTAATACAGATAAAGAAATTCGAGATGCGAGTGGACAATATCCAAATAATGATGTCGACGAGAATACAGATTCATCAGATTATTGGCCGGCAGTGGCTGATCATTATCCGGATTTTAAGACGGGAAGTGGTTTTTTTATTAATACCAATCAATGCCATATACAGATGGGTGCAGGGATTTATTCGATGAGTGACGGTGCTATCACTCGATATTTAGGCACGAATGGAATGGCTGGTTTGGATGCACTGGGATCTAATAGCGAAGATGTGAAAGCGGAAGGTTTTGTATCTGAAATGAAGGATCAATCTTGGGAGCTGTTATCAGGGAAGGTAACAGTTGACGAAGGTGCAAAGATTGCAAAAAGATATTTTGAAGAAGGAAAATATTTTCCTGTAGCTCAAGGAGTAACGATAGATGTACCGGAAGTATCGGTATTTGCGTTAAAAAACAAGTATGGATATGATTATGCAATTCGTCGCAAATACGAGGGGATTCCGTTTGCGTATGGAGATTATGGACAACGTAATCTTTATGACGGGTATCAGGTGTCCCCAGATGTAAAGCATGCATATGTTGTGAATGATCAGACAGTCAGTGCATATGTCGGTCAGTCTGAGTCCGATTCGTTAAAAAAAATAGGGAAAGAACAGGATTCTATTATAGATTGTAAAAAAGCTGTCTCTATTTTGCAAAAATCGATGGCGACGGAACTTAAAATAAATGTAAAAAGAGTGGCTTTTGTATATTGTAACTGTGCTTTTGGTGAAGAGCAAAACGAGACTTCGGATTATTATGCTTTTCCGTGTTGGGAATTTCAAGGGGAAAATAGCAATAACCAAGAGTATTTGCATCTTTATGTCGATGCGTTGACAGGGGCCGTGTATATGTATGGAAATCAGATAGAGCAGTAGTAATTTGTGTATCAAATATTAAGCGCATGGCCGTTTGATATGTATACTTTAAAGATATTAGGAAGTAGGGGAAAGAAATTATGAATAAGGTGGTAGTTGAGTGCCGCAAAATAGGGTATTCTGCGATAGGCATGTTTTCTATTTTGATCATTATTATTAGCTTTCTGCTTGGCTCTTGTTATATGGATAGCGATTACAGATCCTATACAGTGATCGAAATGTTCTTTTTGCCAAAGAGACAGGAAGTGCTGTCTAATATTGAAATGAATTGGTTGACTATTTGGGCGAATAGTATAAATGGATGGGTCCCGTTAATTCTTCCGGCAGCATTAAGTATTGGATATCTGTTTGTATTATCAGAGGAGCGGGAAAGCGGTGCGTTAAGGCAGTTGCTTTTGCGGGAGAACGACAGATCTTATTGCATATCTAAAGTGATTGCAGCAATGCTGGCCGGTGGAATTACTTTACTAATTGCGAATATTGTATATGGCATCATATGCTATGCGGCATTTCCATCTTTATCATGTTATCCCGCAGAAGATGTTTCGGAATATATAGCAAGTCAATTTTCGGAGGGAATTCCTGTGTTTGTTATAAACTATATTATAAAAACATTTTTGTATGGAGTTCTTATGAATATATTTGCGGTGGTTTTATCTATTTATATGACGGATAAATATATTTTGATCTGTTTGCCGATGATGATTCATTATGGTTGGAAACAGTTTATTACCAGAGGTCAAATGGTGGCAATGGAACGAGACGGTAATATATTAAATCAATTGTTGTCTATGGCGAATCCAAGTAATATCTTGATTCAAAAATGGGATAAAACACAAGTTGGAACAATTGGTCTAATGCTCTTTATGTATATAATTGCAGTGTTTTTGTTTGTTCGCAAAATGAAAAAAGGGAGGGGTCAGGCTAGTGTGGCATAAATTGTATGGAGCGTGGAATGTTGCTTGTATGGAGTATAAGAAACTGATTCGAAGTACAAAGATGATTATTTTGGCGATGTTTTTGATTTTTGTCAATATTCAGATTATAACTCCACTGAAACAGTGCGCAATTGATATGGATGCAAAGTTATCATATTTCGAGCCATTTATTGCGGCTGGAAATTCCGGAATGGTTTTATTGATCTTGCCGTTATTTTATTTAACGATGATGGCAGATTATCCGCAAGAAGATGAATCCACCAGATTTTATCGCATTCGATGCACAAAAGTAATGTGGGTAGGCGGGGAATTGATTTTTGCCAGTATGAGTGCAGTGTCGTTTGCTATATTTTCAGTTGTTTCAACAGCAATATTGATCATTCCAAAGGGACAATGGATTTTTCATTTTAGCGATGCGACTACAAAATATCTGTCTGTGTATCCTGATCGAACAGGAGATGCAGTGGTGCAGCTATTACCGATTAATTTATATAATCAGGTGACCTTGCCGGTTGCTGTGCGAGAGACGTTATTATTGCTTGTGTTGTATTTTTTTCTATTAGCACTGGTATTACTTCTGTCCTCTTTGTTTGGTCATAAAGGGATTGGAATTATAATGGATGGTTTTCTGGTGGTAGGAGGAACGATTCTGTGTGCTGCCAGATCGCAAATACAGTGGTTATTTCCTATGGCGCATACTATTCCTTGGCTGCATTATTCGGAGTATTATCGTAAACAGGTGTTTCCGATCATAGGATCCTATTTGTATTTTGTAGCAATAGATATAATACTGATTTTGCTTTGTTTGACAGTAGGAGTAAAACATCGAAAAGTATGAAAACAGGTGTGGAAGAAAGGAATAAAAGATTAGTATGATAGAAGTACAGAATGTGACGTTACAGATTAAGGGAAAAACGATCCTGTCAGACGCCAATCTGACGATGGAGGAGGGAAGGATCTATGGATTGGTTGGTAACAACGGCAGTGGCAAAACGATGTTAATGAAATGCATCTGCGGGTTTGTTTTACCGACAAAAGGGGCAGTTTTGTCAAATGGTAAGAAAATTGGAAAAGATATGGATTATTTACAGGATGCGGGAGTGATCATAGAAACACCGGGATTTATCAGTTATTATTCTGGCCTTAAGAACTTAAAGCTGCTTGCAGGACTGAACGGCAAAAAAGACACGGCGCATCTTAGCCGTGTCATGGAACTGTGCGGTTTGGATCCGGGACTGCGACTTCCTGTTCGAAAGTACAGCTTAGGAATGCGGCAGCGTCTCGGCATTGCACAGGCGATTATGGAAGATCAAAAATATTTGATCTTGGATGAGCCAATGAATGGTCTTGACAAACAGGGAGTAGAGGACGTCCGCAAGCTGCTGCTTCAACTAAAGGAACAGGGCAAATTGATCCTTATCGCCAGCCATAACAAAGCGGATATTGATATTTTATGCGATGAAGTATATGAAATGGAAAGCGGCACGATGAAGAGAATTGTGTAATTAATAAGCGTTATGTTGGGTGTATAAACGTGTGTTAGTAAAAAAAGTGAACTTTCGTGCAGAAGTTAGCGAGAAGTGATTCTTACTTGCAATAATTGTCTTGAGATGGTATATTTTTGTATTAGAATGTGCTTGCCGTGTATTAAGCCGGATGGCAGAATTCATGAGGGAGCATGACACAATATACAGGAAAGAGGTTTCATTATGGAAAAGACTATGGACAAGATTGTGGCATTGGCAAAAGCAAGAGGATTTATTTATCCGGGTTCAGAAATATACGGCGGACTTGCGAATACATGGGATTACGGTAACTTAGGCGTTGAGCTTAAGAATAATGTAAAGCAGGCTTGGTGGAAGAAATTTATTCGTGAAAATCCTTACAATGTAGGTATTGACTGCGCGATTCTGATGAATCCTCAGACATGGGTGGCATCCGGTCATTTGGGAAGCTTCTCCGATCCGTTGATGGATTGTAAAGAGTGTCATGAGCGTTTCCGTGCAGATAAGGTGATCGAGGACTACATGGCAGAAAATGGCATTGCAATAGAAGGCAGTGTTGATGCATGGTCTAACGAGCAGATGGAAAACTATATTAAAGAAAAAGAAATTTGCTGTCCAAGCTGTGGCAAGAAGAACTTTACGGAGATCCGTCAGTTCAACCTGATGTTTAAGACATTCCAGGGCGTTACTGAGGATGCGAAGAATACCGTATATCTTCGTCCGGAGACAGCACAGGGTATTTTTGTAAACTTTAAGAATGTACAGCGTACATCTCGCAAGAAGATCCCATTTGGTATTGGACAGATCGGAAAGTCTTTCCGTAACGAGATCACACCGGGTAACTTTACATTCCGTACACGTGAGTTTGAGCAGATGGAGCTTGAGTTCTTCTGTGAGCCGGATACGGATCTGGAGTGGTTTGCATATTGGAAAGAGTTCTGTATTAATTGGCTGAAATCTCTTGGCATGAAAGAAGGAGAGATGCGTGTAAGAGATCACGAGAAAGAGGAGCTTTCTTTCTATAGTAAGGCAACGACCGATATTGAGTTCCTGTTCCCATTTGGATGGGGCGAGCTTTGGGGTATCGCAGATCGTACGGATTACGACTTGACACAGCATCAGAATGTATCCAAAGAGGATATGTCTTACTTTGATGATGCGAAGGGCGAGAAATATATTCCATATGTTATTGAGCCATCATTGGGTGCTGATCGTGTGGTACTGGCATTCTTGTGTGGTGCATACGATGAAGAAAATATCGGTATAGAGGAGAAACCGGATGTGCGTACAGTACTTCATTTCCATCCGGCTTTGGCACCGGTTAAGATCGGTGTACTTCCGCTTTCTAAGAAGCTTAGCGAGTCTGCGACAAAGATTTACGAAGAGCTTTCTAAGACCTACAACTGCGAATTTGATGACCGTGGAAATATTGGTAAGAGATATCGTCGTCAGGATGAGATCGGAACACCATTCTGCATTACTTACGATTTTGATTCTGAGGAAGATGGTGCAGTTACCGTTCGTGACCGTGACACGATGGAGCAGGAGCGCGTGAAGATTGCAGATCTTCCGGCATATTTTGCAGACAAATTTGAGTTTTAAGGACTACTATCGTGAAAGATGTTTTGGTGAATGGATCGAAGTCCTGATAAATATAAGGGCAGCGTAAGTATCGCTGCCCTTTTTTGAAAATATCGAAGTATGATACAGAAGAAACGGAGGTTTGCTATGAGTAAAACATATTATGATACGCCGCTGTGGGACAGTTCACTGTCCATAGAGGAGCGCTTGGATTATTTGTTGTCAGAGATGACCTTGGAGGAAAAGATACAGAGTATGGGAACCGGCAATCCCGAGATCGAACGGCTGGGCGTTCCGGCCTTTCAAGTAGGTGGAGAAGCTGCACATGGCGTGCAGGCGCGTCATGATCAAAAATTTGATGATAATGAGCCGGATCTCACAACGATTTTTCAAAATCCTATTGGCATGAGTGCTTCGTTTGATGAAGAGTTGATCCGGAAAGCAGGAAAAGTTGTCGGAACAGAGGTGAGAGGACTGTATTCCAGAGAACATAAAGGCAGTCTTAGCGTGTGGGCACCTACGATCGATATGGAGCGCGACCCACGTTGGGGTCGTACGGAAGAAGCATATGGAGAGGATCCGTTGCTGACCGGAAAAATGGCAGGAGCCTATGTCGAGGGATTGCAGGGAGAGGATGATCATTATCTGCTTACGGCGGCAACCTTAAAACATTTTTATGCTAATAATGTGGAGGAAGGGCGTGTTTGGAAGTCGTCGACCGTTTCTCCAAGAAATAAATGGGAGTATTATTTGGAACCATTTCGTCAGGTGATCGAAGAGCATGGGGCAGAGGCGTTGATGACTGCATATAATGAGATTAACGGCGTGCCGGGAATGCTCAATCCGGAAGTGCAAAGAATCCTAAAAGATCAGTGGGGACTGCATCATGTCGTATGTGATGGTGGAGATGTTTCACAGACGGTGGATTTCCATCACTACTATGCAACACATGCAGATACGATCGTAGGAGGTTTAGCTGCCGGTATTGATTGTTTCACAGACAGCGAAGAAATGGTTTGGAACGCAGTGCGTGAGGCATTGGAAGATGGCAAGATCACGCCAGATGATCTGACGCCGGCACTTCGCTGCCATTATGGAACGCTGATCCGCTTGGGATTTTTTGATGCCAAAGGGGAGAATCCTTATGCATCCGTAGGGATGAAAGATGTTGGCACCAAAGCAAATCAGGCAGTCAGCCGAAAGATGGCGACAGAGGGAATGGTGCTTCTTCAAAATAAACAAATGCTGCCACTCGACCCGGAAGAAGATATCGCAGTGATCGGACCATTGGCAGACGTATGGTACAAAGACTGGTATTCCGGAATACCGCCGTATTTCGTCACACCACTGGATGGAATAAGAAGTCAGAGCAATGTGGCATTTGAACGTGCGGCATTACAGGCACATATTGGTATGGCAGATGGCAGCTATCTTGGCGTAGACAATGGCGGTGTAGTTTGTCGTGCAGATTTCGAGCATGCGGCACTCTTTGAATTGGAATGCTGGGACGATGAGCAGGTGACGATCCGTTTTGTGGAGAACGGTAAGTTGCTTACTGTGGAAGATGATTTTGCAAAAGGACAGGAAGGACTTGTCACAGCCAGCAAAGATGAGCCGTTTGGGTGGTTTGTTAAAGAAATTTTCCATCTTACGAATGTACAGACGGCAGAAGCTGCTATTACAGAACAGCATGGTATTTGTGCGGATGTCAGCATTAGTGCATGGAATGGAGCGGCACTTTGCTTTGATGAACTTGGGCGTTTGGGCGTAGCAAAGAGAGAGGATCAAGTGCTAGATGACCGCATCGGCGTAGCCGGTACAACGGATCAGCATAGTGTGGAGCAGACCGCCGGACTGCCGATCGTGATCGAACGGGTACGCAGTGGGCTTCAGGAAGCCAAAAAGCTTGCGGCATGTTCCGGCAAGGTGGTATTGGTTCTGGGAGCAAATCCAATGATCAATGGGAAAGAGGAGATTGACCGTAAAGATCTTAATTTACCGCCATATCAGAGCCGCCTTCTCAAAGAGATCACGGATGTCAATCCAAATGTTGTGCTGGTGCTGATAAGCAGTGTGCCATTTGCCTTGGACTGGGCAGCGAAGAATGTTCCGGCTATTCTGATCAGTGCAACCGGAAGCATGGAGATTGGCAACGCACTTGCAGATATATTGTTTGGTCAAGAAAGCCCGGCAGGACGTCTGCCAATGACGTGGTATTCTGAAAAAGCGGAATTGCCGGATATGGATGATTATGACATTATACAAGGGGAACGTACCTATCAGTACTACAACGGCAAGCCGGTTTACGCATTTGGACATGGTTTAACATACGGAGAGATCCGCTATGAAAAGATGACTGTCAGTCGTGACATGGCAGAATTGTTTGTCAATGTAACAATTAGTAATAATGGTAGATATACTACGGACGAAGTTGTACAGATTTACGGACACAAAGTGCAGTCGGCTGTCAAACGTCCGCATAGACAACTTATTGATTTTAGGCGCGTTAAGCAGATCAGACCGGGAGAAAAGCGTACAGTAACGTTCCATATCCCACAGGATCGCATGAAATATTTCGATGTCATCAGCCGTGAAATGGTATTGGAAGACGGAATGTACGAAATCTATGCCGGGGCATCCAGCGCAAATCTGCCGCTGCGGCAGGAGATTTCTTTGCGGGGAGTCACCCGTGGTGTTCGCCACGCTGGAGAACCGATTTATGCAGAGTATTTCGACACATCGTCAAATGTGGAACTGATTGAAGGAAATCCGATTGCGTCAAGGACAGATGTATGGATTCCGGCAGGAGATGTCAGCCTTGCCACACCGGATCGCCGAGATCGCGAAATGACATTGACGTTTGCTGACACAGAGCTGCCAACAGGAAAAAATAATGAAATCTGTGTGACGGTGCAGGAATGGCCGGAACGTAAAGCACCTTGGGTGGTTCGTGCATTAGTTGATGGACAGGAAATAGCAGTGTTCCAAAGTGGTACGCACTTAACGCGGCGAAATACCGGGGAAGAACTCGGAACAGCGGAGCAGACTGCAGGAAATCTTGGCGAAGAGTGTTCTTCAGCGGAGCAGACTACAGGAAAGCTTGGCGAAGAGTTTTCTTCAGCGGAGCAGACTACAGGAAAGCTTGGCGAAGAGTGTTCTTCAGCGGAGCAGACTGCAGAAATGGCAAGACACTTAAATGGAAAATGTGTTTCTTATACTGCGTATACCAAGGGAGTGAAGCTTCCTGTTGATCTGCATAAAACATGCGAATTAACGTTGCAGGTATCCGGTGACGTCGCGATTCGCAGCGTGGTTTTACAGCCGGAAACCATAAAAGGGAATGACTATTTTAAGTAGTAGGAAGGAGTAAAAAAATTATGGAAGAAACAGGAATGAACTATTTATGGAGTGCGCGTAAGCGCAATGCATTAGGTCTGCCTTGGACATTCACAAAGTATGCATTTACAGAAGATCGTTTGTTTGTGACAACAGGATTATTGAAAACAGTGGAGGACGAGGTGCGTTTATATCGTATTTTGGATATATCGTTATCTCGCACGCTGCTGCAGAAAATTTTTGGGATGGGAACGATTGCAATATCATCAGCGGATAAGACTATGGGTAATTTTAATCTGGTCAACGTCAAAAATCCGGTACAGGTTAAGGAACAGCTTTCTAAATTGATCGAAGAAAACCGTGACAAAAAACGTGTTACGAACCGTGAATATATGCATGACGATCTCGAAGACGATGATGAGCAATAATCGGAAGCCAACGTGAATTAGACGGGAGCAAACATAAATTAGACGGGAGCCAACGTAAATTAGACGGGAGCAAACGTGAAACAACAACAGATCATAAGAATTTTATGAAAAAAGACAAAAAAAGACGGATTTTATCAAAAAAGGTCTTTTCATAATGACAGCAAGTATGTTATACTAAGCAGTAGCGATAAAGTGAACTATGGGCAAATTCTGCCCATTCGCAACAAATATTATATTAGGAGGTAACTTGACAATGGCAAACAAATGGGTCTATATGTTTAGCGAAGGCGACATGACTATGCGTAACTTGCTTGGTGGTAAGGGTGCTAACCTTGCTGAGATGACAAGCATTCTTGGTGCAGACGTAATCCCTCAGGGATTCACTGTTACAACTGAGGCATGTACACAGTACTATGAGGATGGCCGTAAGATCAACGATGAGATCATGGCACAGATCATGGACGGTGTTAAGAAGATGGAAGAGATCAACGGAAAGAAATTCGGTGATGCTCAGAATCCATTGTTAGTATCGGTTCGTTCCGGTGCTCGTGCTTCTATGCCTGGTATGATGGATACAATCCTTAACCTTGGTTTGAATGATGATGTAGTAGCATCCATGATCGCTGGTAACCCAGATCCAACATTCGAGCGTTTTGTATATGATTCATACAGACGTTTCATCCAGATGTTCTCTGATGTCGTAATGGAAGTTGGTAAGAAATATTTCGAGCAGCTCATTGACAAGATGAAAGAAGAGAAAGGTGTTCAGTACGACGTTGAGTTGACAGCAGCAGATCTTAAGACGCTGGCTGAGCAGTTCAAAGCTGAGTACAAGAACCAGTTAGGAACAGATTTCCCATCTGATCCGGTAGAGCAGATGAAATTAGCAGTAGAGGCAGTATTCCGTTCATGGGACAACCCTCGTGCAAATGTATATCGTCGTGATAACGATATCCCTTATTCTTGGGGTACAGCAGTTAACGTAATGCCTATGGTATTCGGTAACTTGAACGATGAGTCTGGTACAGGTGTTGCATTTACTCGTGACCCTGCAACAGGTGAGAACAAGTTGATGGGTGAGTTCTTGAAGAACGCACAGGGTGAAGATGTAGTAGCCGGTGTTCGTACTCCAATGCCAATCGCTCAGATGGAGCAGGAGTTCCCAGAGGCTTATAAGAAATTCTTAGAGGTATGTGAGACACTTGAGAATCACTACCATGATATGCAGGATATGGAGTTTACGATCGAGAACAAGAAGCTTTACATGCTTCAGTGCCGTAATGGTAAGAGAACAGCTCCAGCTGCTTTGAAGATCGCTTGCGATTTAGTAGATGAAGGACATAAGACAGAGGAAGAGGCAGTAGCAATGATCGATCCTCGTAACTTGGATACACTGCTTCATCCACAGTTCGATGCTGCAGCACTTAAGTCTGCTACACCAATCGGAAAAGGTTTAGGAGCTTCTCCTGGAGCTGCTTGCGGTAAGGTTGTATTTACAGCAGAAGATGCTGAAGAGTGGAACGCTCGTGGAGAGAAAGTCGTATTAGTTCGTCTTGAGACTTCTCCAGAAGATATTACAGGTATGAAGGCATCCCAGGGTATCCTGACAGTTCGTGGTGGTATGACATCTCATGCAGCCGTAGTTGCTCGTGGTATGGGTACATGCTGCGTATCCGGTTGTGGCGATATCAACATGGATGAGGAGAACAAGAAGTTCACATTGGCTGGACAGACATTCACAGAGGGATCTGAAATCTCTATCGATGGTACAACAGGTAACATCTATGCAGGCTTGATTCCTACTGTAGATGCTCAGATCGCTGGTGAGTTTGGCCGCGTTATGGAGTGGGCTGACAAGTTCAGAACATTGAAGGTTCGTACAAACGCTGATACACCTGCAGATGCTAAGAAAGCTCGTGAGCTTGGTGCTGAGGGTATTGGTCTTTGCCGTACAGAGCATATGTTCTTCGAGGAAGACAGAATTGCTGCATTCCGTGAGATGATCTGCTCTGATACTGTAGAAGAGAGAGAAGCTGCATTGGAGAAGATTCTTCCATATCAGCAGTCTGACTTCAAGGCTCTTTATGAGGCACTTGAGGGTAACCCTGTAACAATCCGTTTCTTGGATCCACCTTTGCATGAGTTCGTTCCTACAGAGGAAGCTGACATCAAGAAACTTGCTGATGCACAGGGCAAGAGCGTAGAAGAGATCAAGGCTATCATCGACAGCCTGCATGAGTTCAACCCAATGATGGGTCATCGTGGATGCCGTCTTGCAGTCACATATCCTGAGATTGCTAAGATGCAGACAAAGGCTGTTATCCGTGCAGCAATCGAAGTTCAGAAAGCACATGCTGACTGGGCAGTTAAGCCGGAGATCATGATTCCTCTTGTATGTGAAGTAAAAGAGTTGAAATATGTTAAGAAGGTAGTAGTAGAGACAGCTGATGCTGAGATCGCTGCTGCAGGCGTTAAGCTTGACTATGAAGTTGGTACAATGATCGAGATCCCTCGTGCAGCACTTACTGCAGATGAGATCGCTGCAGAGGCAGACTTCTTCTGCTTCGGTACTAACGATTTGACACAGATGACATACGGATTCTCTCGTGATGATGCTGGTAAGTTCTTAGATGCTTACTATGATGCTAAGATCTTCGAGAACGATCCATTTGCTAAGCTTGACCAGACTGGTGTTGGTAAGTTGATGGAGACAGCTATCAAGTTAGGTAAGCCGGTAAACAACAAGCTTCATGTTGGTATCTGTGGAGAGCACGGTGGAGATCCTTCATCCGTAGAGTTCTGCCATAAGATTGGTTTGGACTATGTATCTTGCTCACCATTCCGTGTACCGATCGCTCGTTTGGCAGCAGCTCAGGCAGCAATCGCCGAAAAGAGTAAATAATAAGCAGTATGTTCACTGTTGTGATATAACGGTTACTCGTGACGATGTGAAAGCCTTTATGGCACAGCGTGATGAGTACACGAAAGCCAACAGATTTAAAGATATTACCATTAAAGTATATATCTAATATGCATACTATCAGCAAGGGAAAGTATTATGAAATGCTTTCCCTTGTTTTGCAATAAGAGAAAGCAAAATTTGGGAATAAGTCTTAATTGTTAAAAACGGTTAGGATTTGTTCCCATTTTTTATTTTATACAATATGCAAATCTGGAGGTGATGAAGATAGGATTTTTGAATATCTCAGATACGAGAAAAGAAGTTCGACACATGATCAAGAGATTAGAAAAGGACAAGCAATATGAGATTATTGAGGTGTCTGATATTAAGTCGAATCAAAAAAATCCAAAGTACTGTCATGCGTGTGTTCAGTATCGGCGGATCGTTAAAAAACAGTAGTAACAAATTAAAAAAATACGGAGGGTCAGAATTATGTGTAAAGTAATCGCTATATGCAATCAAAAAGGTGGCGTGTCCAAAACCACCACAACAGTGAATCTTGGAGCAGGTTTAGTCAGAGAAGGAAAGAAGGTGCTTGTGATCGATGCAGATCCACAGGGAAATCTGTCACAGAGTCTTGGCATTATGAATCCGGATGAGCTGGACGTGGCACTGCCTGACATTATGGAGCAGATCATTATGGATAAGGATGTGGATGTGATAGAGGGGATTGTTCAACACGAAGAGGGATTTGACCTTATGCCATGCAACATCAATCTGTCCGGTGTGGATGTATCGCTTGTGAATGCCATGAGTAGGGAGTTAGTTTTGAAAACTTATGTGGAAAGTATGAGGGAGTTCTATGACTACATTCTTATCGACTGTATGCCGAGTCTTGGAATGATAACTGTAAATTCCCTTACTGCAGCGGACAGTGTGTTGATCCCGGTACAGGCAGCCTATCTGCCGGTAAAAGGATTGGAGCAGTTGATCACAACGATCTGCAGGGTGAAGAAACATCTGAATCCGTCGATTCGGTTTGAGGGGATATTGATCTCCATGCTGAATGCAAGGACCAATTATGCGAAGGACATTATGGAACTGATAAACGAGTATTACGGAGATTCCATTCCTATCTTCGAGAGCAAAATCCCGTTTTCCGTAAAAGCCTCTGAAACATCAGCGGCTGGAGTAAGTATTTTTTCGCTGGATAAAAAGCATCCGGTAGCAAAAGCTTATGAAGAACTGACGAAGGAGGTAATCGCTCATGAGTAGAACAAAGGCTTTAAAAAATGTGAAATTGACGAGTTTTGATGACCTCTTTGGAGGCAAGGTTGTGGAGGAAACTGCAGAAACGGGCGATGTGAAAGAGATACCGCTTTCTGAGCTGCATGAGTTTCATAACCACCCGTTTCAGATCCGTTCGGATGAAGAATTGGAAGAGATGATTGAGAGTGTCAGAGAGCATGGAGTGCTGGTGCCGGGAATTGTACGGAAACGGGAACAGGGCGGTTACGAGATCATTGCAGGACATACAAGGAAGCATGTGTGTGAAGTGCTTGGCTTGGAAACCATGCCGGTCTTTGTAAAGGAGCTGAACGACGATGAAGCCAGTATGGTGATGGTGGATTCTAACATTCAGCGGGAAAATATCCGACCAAGTGAAAAAGCAAAGGCGTATAAGATCAAGTATGATGCCATGAAGAATCAGGGGAAAGCAGGAAACAGCCTGAAGATGATGTCGGAGGAAAGCGGTGAGAATTACAAGTCGATTCAAAGATACATCTGGCTTGCCAGGCTGAATGATGATCTTTTGGCATTAGTCGATCATAAGCGGCTTGGACTTGGTCAGGGCGTCAGTTTATCAGTTTTGACGGCTGAAGAGCAGCGAATGGTTTATGAAGCACTCTGCCGGTATCCAAAGAAACTGTCGGCGGTACAGGCAAATACGATCAAGCAGCTCAGTGTGGATGGAAAATTGGATGCAGAGATGCTGGAACGCTATCTTATTTCTGCACAGAAGCAGAAGAGAAAAAAGGAAATTACTCTGAAAAATGAACGGCTGTCAGAGTATTTTGAGGAAGAAACCACAGAAGAGGAAATGATGAATATCATTTTTGAACTGTTAGAAACATGGAAACGAAAGAAAGGAAGTGCACAGAATGAATAAGATTATTTTACTTGGAAATATGACAAGAAATCCCAAAACAACGAGAAAGACAGCAGAGGATGGAAGTGAAGTTGTCATTACCAAATTTGATCTTGCTGTAAACCGGCGGGCAAAGCGTGACGGAGAAGCCGATGCCGATTTCTTTCACTGCACTTCCTTTGGAAGGCAGGCGGAATTTGTCGAGAGATATTTTCATAGCGGCTCCCGTGTATTAGTCATTGGACGGGTGCAGAATAACAACTATACGACCAAAGAGGGAAGCAAGGTCTATGGTTTCAGTATTATTACAGAAGAGGTTGAATTTGCACAGAAGAAAAGTGCGGAGAAACCGGCAAATAAAGACAGTGATTTTTCGTCCGTTTCGGATGAGGAGCAACCGGTCGATGGCAGGTAGGTGATAACATGGCAGAAGGTTTCTTCCGAAGCAAAAAAGGATTTACAGTCGTTCAAAATGAGATTACCAGAGACACGAACATTTCTTTGAAAGCAAAAGGACTATATCTTGTCATACAGGCATATATCTCCATGCCGGATAAGAAATGGACAAAAGAAGATTTCCGAAATCTGACCAAAGAAGGGAAAAAGGCATTTGATAGTGCGTGGAAAGAATTAAAAGATTTTGGATATTTGAAGGTTCACTTTATGCCGGATAATGGTGTATGGCGGGCTGAGTATGAGTTGTTAGATGAACCGGATCTCGGACCACATACACTATATCATAGCTGCGATGGAACGGTTTCCAGTAATAATCTGACAAGAGCAGAAAAGAAGCGGCAGGCGGATTTATCTGAAGAAGAGAATGAACAGGTTTCGTCTGAAAATATCAGCTATCCGGCTACAGAAAAAGATGAAAATCACCGTTACCCCCTTTTTGGTACTAACGGTAAAGATGACCGTTACCCCCCTTACGGTAGTAACGCTAACGGTAATAACGGTTACGGTAGCAACGCAAATGGGGGTAACAATAATAAAGACTATAATATAAATCCTGATATAAAGACTGGTATATTAAATCCTAATCTTAATCCATATCAGGATCAGGAGGTGATCCGAGAAGATTATTCGATGGAGTTCATCGTGCAGCACTATGAACTGGAAGCAAGGTATATTCCTCGTGGAAAGGAGAAGCAGTTCAATACGGTAAAGGATGTACTTTATGATGTTTTAAACACCGGGAAGCCGATTATCCGGGTTATGGGAGAGGACAAACCGGCGGCTGTTGTAAAATCAAGGCTTTTGAAACTGGATCGATTAGATATTGATTATGCGATCGAGCAGTATCAAAAGCAGGTGACAAAGGTACATAATCACAAAGCCTATATGCTTACGGTACTGTATCAGGCGAAGTCGCAGGGGGAACTGGATATCAGCAATCAGGTCATGTATGATTTTTATGGAGCAGGCAGCCATGAAAAGGACAGCGGTGCCGGGTGATAAAATGCTTTAATAAACTAACAGATACGATATAATTAACATTGCTGGGAATGACCAGCGTACAGCAAGGAGCGTGAATGATATGAAAAGATTAGTAAAAACAGGCGTGTTCATGATGTTGGTGCTGATGACATTGGCATCACAGAAAAATGTGGCAGAAGCAAAGACGAAAGTCATTCATAAAAAAATGACGATTGATCTGAACATGGATTCTTCTATTCGCTACACACCGACGAAACTGCAGAAATATTCCAAAGTAAAAGTTCGAGTCAAAAACAGGAAGGTGCTGAAAGCGAAAGCAAAAGGCAGAAAATACATTGTCATGAAAGGAAGAAAAGGCGGTAAAACGACAATGACGGTCAGCCTGTATAAAAAACACAGAAAAGTGCGTGTGTACCGTTATCGTATCAAGGTGATCGGAAAGGGACAGGATGGCTATAAGTCACAGGCAAAGGAAGCATTTGACATTCAGAACCGGTACCGGGCAGAGAAAGGTGCAAAAGCATTGATATGGTCAGATGAGTTATATCGGTTTGCCCTGTACCGTTTAAAGCATAGTGGTTATGATAGACATAAAAATCTTCCAACCGATATGGAGAACTTTTTTGGCGATACATTGGTAGTCAACAACATATCCTTAGGAGAAAATATGGCGTGTGGACAGACAAGTGCCAAAGAAGTGATGCTTTCGTGGAAACACAGTCCCGGACATTATCGAAACATCAAGAACAAAGGATATCGTTGTGGTGCGATTGCCCGCTATAAGGACATCTGGTGTGCGGTTTTTTATGATGGTTCTCCAGAAAATCTGACGAGAAAACAGGAAAATGCATCGGAAATGATATTTACCGTGAAAAGACAGGATAAATCAACTGGGCAGTATATTGGTGGGGCAACGATTGGATATTACGAGGAGAATGACCGATGGAATACCAGTAAACGGATCACGGTAGGCGAATCTGGAAGGCAGATCGTCTTGGAAATTGGAAAAACCTATGTGTTTTATGAGAAGACAACGCCGGATGGATATAATAAAGCAGAAAAAGTAACGATAACCGTGACGAAAGACACGCCAAAAGATATTGTTCTGATAGATAATTAAGCGGTAGAAATGTTTGGCATTGTATGGAAGTGAAAAAATAAAATATAGCAACTGTTTATGTAGCAGGAAATGTATGTAAGAAAGATAATACATTTCCTGCTTTTTTGATTGGAGGAAAAATAATGCAGTTTCTCATCCGCCCGCCACCGGACAGGGCAGAAAGAAAGTCCGGACAAATAAGCGAATCAGTCTGCATTCTGACGCAGAGGATGCAGGGAAAAGAAATATGCGTAGAAATGAGGTTTATCATGAAATCAAAAGTGAAGAAAAGATGTAAGCAGATGCTTACGGGATTGCTGGCATTATCTATGCTGTGTGGCTTGCTGCCGCAGAATACAGTGAATGTCAGTGCTGCAACAACAGCAAAAACAACGGTATCTTCTTATGGAAGATTAGGAACGGTGGATGTCGGTTCCAAAACGAAATCCGGGACATGGTGGAAGATCAATGTCGGAAGCAAGACGGCATTCTGTCTCAGTCTTGGTAAGACCTGTCATACCGGAAATACCTATCAGGTGACGGATACCCATACATGGAATCAGAATACCGGTGGAGAAAAACATGGTTATTATGCAAAGATCATTCGTTTTTATGTGAATGACTGCAACCGTGCAAAGAAAGCCTTTGTACTGGGTCAGGCACTCATATGGGCGGTATCGGAGGGAAATACCTCAGAAGCTAATCTTAAAAATGTGATCAAGCAGGTAAAAGCAAATACCGGCTATTTTCCGAATAAAACCGTGGCAGATCTGTATAAGCAGATCTTTCAGCCGAGCGGTACATGGGAGGCGAAAGCAACCATGTGGGAAAAGACCGGAGCAACCAAAGGCTATCAGAAATTGATTACTGTGGATGCGGAATCATCGAAACTGCCAGGATATAAGACAACAACAGATCACACTTATTACCGTCAGCGTATTACGGTACATAAGCAGGACGAGGATGGAAAGGGACTGGGCGGTATCCAGTTTACTTTGTCTGCCGACAATCTGGATGACCTGTATTCGTTCAATGTGTTTGACCGCAATGGAGACACGACGAGCAATGCAGATGAGGATGATAACACAGAGTTTGAGGTAAGCGGATCTACGACAGATGGAGGAACCGTGGCATGGAGAATGACATACCGTCTGGAAGCTGATGAGATGGCGTATTACACTGACGATACGTTGGCAGCAATGAATGCAGAACAGAAAAAAGCGGCAAAGGAAGCTCTGGAGGATGATGGATATAAACAGGGTGTTCATTTTGGAAAGAACATGACCAAAGCAGAAGCAGATGATCTGATCAAACAGGATCTGAAAGCACAGATGAAAGACATATCCAATGCTTATACTCTGACAGAGAACAGTGTCGGAAATAATAAAAATATCTTTCTGGATCCATCCCTGGCAAAAGGAGTAAAGATCACCTTGAAGGAAGCGAACAGCTGGCAGAAAAATGCAAGCGGAGACTGGCCGGATAAGCTGGTGGAGCATCCAACGCAGTATGAGAAAGCGTATATTACGAATCTGACGAATAAATACAAAAAGGCAACCATTTCGATCGCAAAGAAATCCGGAGGTTCTGCAGATGGCAGTGCTCATGGAGATGCCACTTTAGACGGTGCCGTATTTCAACTGTATGCAGACAAGGAATGTACGCAGAAAGCAACCGTTTATGATGCGGCAGGCAATGCCAAAGCAGCCGGTGTCTATCAGACAAGCGGCGGAAGATTAACAACCGATTATCTCAGAAGCGGTAATACCTATTACCTGAAAGAGATACAAGCCCCGACAGGTTTCTTGTTAAGCGATGAAGTAAAAGAGTTAAAGATCGACGCATCTGCAAAGACGGATGAGTTTACACCGGTTCTTTTTGAAGCAGATTTTTCCAACTCACCGATCAAAGGAAAGATCGCCGTAAAGAAGAAATCTTATGATCCAACCCGAAAAAAATATTATCCGGAGAACAATACAACATTTCAGGTGTATTTGAAATCGAAAGGCAGTTATGAAAAATGTGCCGATGACGAAAGAGCAACGATCAAGACAAATGCGGACGGATATGCTGCAACAGGAGATCTGGTCTATGGAACCTATGTGGTACATCAGATGGATTCCGGAGATGTAGATGCGTATTATGTGGATGATTTTGAGGTACAGATCACAGAGAATGGCAGGGTATATGAGTTTGAAAAGGTCAATGAATTATTCAAGGCTTATTTCAAGATCATCAAGAAAGACAAAAACACTGAGAAAACTGTATTAAAGCCGGGAACCAGTTATCAGATCTATCAGGTAGTAGATGGAAAAGAAGAGCTGGTGACACAGGAATATATGGAAGATGGCGAAACCAAGACGGCAGATACCTTTATCTGTGATGAATCCGGTGAAGTAGTAACAGTGGATTCGCTCTGTTCCGGAACCTATCATATTTATGAGGTAGCTGCTGCAGATGGTATGCATATCAATCATCAGTATGTGGAGGTTGTGGTAAACAGCAAGGCAGACAATTATGAAAGTTACATTGACGAGGATGGATATCATCATGTGACGATCATGCTGGAGTACCTGAATGAAGAGACAAAAGGACGCTTAAATCTCTTAAAGACCGGCGAGGTGTTAAAGGGCTGGGACAACGAGAAGCAGGAGTTCATTTTTGAAGAGATGAAACTGGATGGCGTGGAATTTACACTTTATGCGGATGGAGATATCCTGACACAGGATGGACAGAGCACCGACAATGCCCGTGACACATGGTTCAAGGATGGTGATAAAGTAGCTGTTCTTACAACCGGAAAAGGTGTGGAATTTACTTCGGAATGTGGCGGCATTACCGGTTACACGATGGATGAAGATGGAACCATTCATGTATCGCTTCCATTAGGAAAATACAAGCTGGAGGAAAACAAGACACCTTATGGTTATGTGTATCCGGACACGAAAGAGTGGTCATTAGAGTTTCAGTGGAAGGATGGACAGGATGAATATGTCCTTAACAGCACGGATGTGACGGACGAAAAGGGACTGCTCCATATCAAGAATGATTTTGCCGGCACGAAGCTGGAACTGATTAAGCAGGACGCCAAGACGAAGGAATCCATTGAAGGAGCACAGTTTGGTTTATATTCTAAGCATGATATTTACAACTATGCCGGAGAGAAGATCGTAGATGCCGGTACGCAGCTGGCAACCCTTACTACGACGGAAGACGGAAGTGTGATCTGCGACAAGAAACTGCCGCTTATGAGTGAGCTTTATACAGAGACTGCTTCGGCAGAAACAGCAGGAAGTGATGCAGCGGCAACGGCTACACCAGCAGCAACATCCTTACCGTTTACAGAAGGAAAAGCGGAAGTGATGCCGGGACTGGATCTGGGTGTAACCGCTTCTCCGGCATCAACGAATGGTGCTGCAGCCGTAAAGTTAAATTCCGGGGAGTATTATCTGCAGGAGTTATCTGTATCGGACAGCTACTTTGTAGATACGACACCGATCAATATCCATCTGGAATATAAGGATGCTGAAACCAAGACAATCGAGGCAAAAGCAGTGAAAGAAAATACCCAGACAACCAATGTGGTCAGCAAGGTTGGTGTGACCGGCTCGAAAGAGATTGCCGGCTGTAAGCTGGAGATCACAGATGCAACCGGAAAAAAGATTATCAGCTGGACATCAGGCGATAAGGATTCTGTGAAAGTCTATGTAACAGAGAAAGACGGTTATCAGAATTTTAAGTATTCTTTTGACGAAAAAGGGAATCTTCTTGTGGGAGGATTATTCCGCGACAAGGACTATACATTGAAAGAAACAAGACCTGCAGATGGTTATGTTACAGCAGATGCGATCACCTACCAGATCAAACCGGTGGCAGCATCATCTACAGCAGCCGATACAGAGAACACGGTGGCAAGCGGAAGTGCTGTTACTATCAAACCGGTAAGTGGTTCTGCTGTGTCAGGTGAAGTTGGAGTGTCTTATACATCCGTTGTGTCAATCAAGAAGAAAGACGGAAGCTATGAAGACCATGCCGATGATAAGGTGATCATGGTGGATGAGCAGACACATATCCGGCTTTTGAAACTGGACAAGGTAACAGGACAGGCTCTTGGCGGTGCAAAGTTTGCCATAACGGATTCTAAAGGGAATACGGTGATGAAGTTTGTGACAAAAGATGACGCCTATGATATCACCGGAAAACTGGTGGTTGGAGAGACTTACACCTTTACGGAGACTTGTGCTCCATCCGGTTATCAGTTGGCAAAACCAGTTAAGATTACCATCAAGGATATCGGAAAAGTGCAAACTATAACGGTTAAAGATGCACCAATCCCGGATGTACCGGATACACCACAGACCGGAGGAACCATGCCGATCATTCCGATCGCAGTGGGACTGCTTATGGTGGCTGGTGCTGCGGTGCTGGTATGGAGAAAACGAGGACTGGTAAAAAGAGGAAGTGCAAAATAGTAAAAATATGTGGTGCCAAGAGTGAGAATTTGATATAATTTTGTTGTGGAGTACAAAATTGTTCTCTACAACAAAATGTGTTAAAAACTATTGTAATTAAAACTTGCAAGGCATAGATATTAAATTTTTGCATTTGATAAGGAAAGGAGAAGAGATGAAAGAACTTAAAGTTAGTGATGCGGAAACAAAAGAATTTTTTGTTCATGCATTTTGTGAAGAAAATTTGGTTCCAATTTTAGGGGCAGGTTTTACATGTGGATTAAAAACTAAAAAGGGCGGAGAGGTACCTAGTGGTAAAAAGTTGAAAGAAGATATGATAAAACAAATAGTCAGAAAAAAAGAAGTAAGCGAGGAAGAGTTAAAACATGAATCGTTTACCTCGATTTCAGAGTTTTATCAGCAGACTTTTGCTCATCCTGATAAAGATGGGGTGATTGATTATTATATGACAAATTTTACTGGAATTGAAATTGACAAACCACAACAATTAAAATTTTTGAATGATATAAAATGGCCGTATATTTATACCTTAAATATAGATACGGCTATTGAAGATTCAAAAAAACAAGCATGGGAGGTATTTTATCCAAATAGAAGATTTGATCCAAGAAAAATAAATCCAGATTGTGGTGCGCTTTTTAAAATTCATGGTGATGTAGCGATGTTCTGCAAAAATTTAGATTATAATGAAATGATCCTTACAGAAAGTCAGTATATTGCGAGCCTAGAAAAAAGCAAGCAATTTCACGATTTATTATCAGCAGATTGTGGAAATAAGAATTTACTATATATTGGTTGTAGTCTAGATGATGAAATAGATATTAAATATTCTGTTTTATCAGATAAAAATAAAAATATGAAAAATCGCAATATTTGTGGTATTTATGTTACTTCGGAATGCTTGTCTGAATTTAAAAAAAGCAAATTGGAGAGCTACAATATATCGCATGTTATTCAACTTTCTTCAATTGAAGATTATGAGTATTTCTATGAATTTGTAACTGAGTGTTACGATGAAAGTCAAGCAAAGATAGAGAAAAATATTACTCAATTTTCATATGTTGAGTTAGAAAGATTGAAGAAAAATAAAGAAGAGAACCTAGATTATTTGGCTGATTTATCACCAAATAAAAACAAACTCCCTTTTTATTTTGTACCCACTAAGCAGGCAGAAAAAATAAAGTTTTTGCCAGATAAGATAAATATAATTGTTGGAAGAAGATTTGTTGGAAAAAGTATGTTAGCGCATACTATTCTGGAAGCTAATCCTAATTATCAACGTTTTTTTGTTTCAGAAAAAGAAACCATAACTGAGAACGATATAAAAGAGCTACTTCTTGAAAAAAATTCATTGATTGTTTTTGATAGTCAATCACTTGATGATCGCGGATTTAATAGTTTGCTTTCTAATTTTGATTCTGAAAGAAATAATATAGTGTGTGTATTTTTGAATTCTTTTGATGATGTGGTCAATTTGATAACATTTCATTCAAAAAGTATTAATTATGCAATAAAAGATACATTACGAGGTAAAATGCCACAAGATGATATTTTGGCAATAAATGATAAATTGAATACTCTTGGAATATCGAAGTTTGATCAAAAAAGGAATTTGTTGGATAATACATTGCGAATTGCTAATGTATACAATAGAAAGGTGATTGAAAAATATGTTATTACGGATTTAAACGAACTTACATTGATAATATGGATTTTGGTGAAAAATAAGATATACTATGAGGAATTAGTTGGGCTAGGATTGGCCAAGGATTACAAAAAAATTGTTTCAAAATATATGCCTCTTATTCAAGAGGAAAACTGTAAAAAGGGAGAGTTGCAGAAACATTCACATATAAAAGTCATTTGTAATGGAAAGTTGGGGTTGTTACAAATATTAAGTGCATATATTTATCCACCAGATGGTAGTGAAATAAAGTATCAAAGGATGGAGCAACACCAAAATAAAGTTTGTGAAGCTATATATAAAATATTGTCAAGTTTTAGCAAAATTGACATTGATAATGTAAAAGAGTTTTTGCAATTTGACAAATTGAATGACATTTTCTCTAGAACCTATTCTGCATCATCGATAGGTTCAATGTCAGGGAAAAAGACAAATGGAATTATTAGATCTGGAGCTGCTAATTTCATATATAAAGTATATGAAAATGAAAATATAAAACAGCTTAAAGCCGACGATCCTAATTATTGGTTACAGCGAGCAAAGAGTATTTATATTACTAATTATCGGAGTACTAGTGATAGTTCGAAAGATAAAATTCTTGAAGCAATTGATTGGGCAAAAAAGGCAGAGCAAGATTCAAGAATGAAGATAGATAGTGGTGAAAGTAGATATTTACGTACAGAAAGTAATGCTATTATGCAAATTGCAATGCTTTACGGAAAATATGCAAATATGTGCAAATATATTGATACAAGGATAAATGAATTTGCATTGGAGTATTATTACAAAATGTTTTCTGATACAAATAATATTGAGGCTGCAAAAACATTTTTATACCATAGCAGAGGAAAGCAAGATTTTGAAAAGTTGCTTAATCAGTTAGTGGTAAAACCAGATTCTATTGGAAAGGAATGGGGTGATGAAATGAATTTTCTACTTAATATAGGAATTATAAGGCAGTAGATTGGTTTTTATAACTGATTGGAAAGAGAAATTATGAACCAACAAAATAACATTTCAATCCCAAAAGGAAGAAGAGTATTTTTAAGAAGAATACTTTTCTTCCTTTTTTTGATTTTAGCAGTCATTGCTTTGGTTCTCGGTTTGAACCTGAAAAGATACACGGACCGGGAGAGAAAGCAGGACAATATAGAAAAAGAGATTACCACGGAGAACGAAAAGACGGGTGTACGGAAACTCCACAAAAAGTACAAAGATATGATCGGGTGGCTAGAGATCAAAGGCACCGGCTTTTCTTATCCGGTTATGCAGACAGGTACAAAAGGTCATCATCCGGATGACTGGCAGTATTATCTCCACCGGGATGTGCATGGCGGGTACAGTTTTTATGGGACGCCGTTTCTGGATGTCCGATGCAGGGCAGACAGTGACAACCGTATCATTTACGGTCACAACATCAATGGCAGGAGATACTTTGGCTATCTGCAGAACTTCCGGGAGGAAGCATTTTTTATGAAGCATCCAGTGTTTTTCTTTACGCCGGTGGATGGAAAAGAGGAGAAATACCATATCATATCTGTTCTGGAGACAGACAAATATGCGGATTATTACTCATTCACGGATTATGGCAATGAAGAGGATTATTACGGGATGGTGGAGAAAATCCTAAGTCACAGCAGGTTTGAAAATGAGGCGGCAAAGAAGATGAAAAAAGAAATGGAGGAAAGCGATGCGGAGGCATTCTTTCGGAGATACCGGTTTGTAACGTTTTCAACCTGCCGGACGATGGATGGCAAAGACAAGCGGCTTATGGTGATCGGCTGCAAAAAACGACACAATGATGAAAAAAGAAAGGAAGAAATAGGATGCACAAGGAATTAGAAGTGATGAAACCACGATGCAAAGGACTGTGGGAAAGGTGCAGAGTGGCAGCAATCGTTTTGTATTACCGGCTGCTT